>OKRX01001033.1_pt1 | contig 21427 bp, 24 predicted proteins | sample 1601241 | NCBI WGS metagenome assembly OKRX01 (sample SAMEA3541500, study PRJEB24748) | human gut metagenome | biome: human gut; feature: human-associated habitat; material: faeces | place: China | collected 2012
ATTCACATCGTCTCAAACACATGGGAAGGTTCGTTTTTGCCCTACGGTCAAAAATCCCCTCACGAGCCACGCAGTCAGATCCTGCGGGCGCTGCCTCGGCCTTCAGGAAGCTGCTTAAACGCGCAGTTAGCGGCGGGCAACACAAGGTTTCTGCAACCCTTCGTAACCCGAAAGCCAGACTTTGACTTGATCCATGAGAGAAACGCCTCCTTTTGATATGTAAACGTCTGCGCTAATCTGATAGCACAAGCGTGTAACGAAGACAAGCAAGGATTTCAAATAATTTCTATCCGGCGCTGCCCGGGGCCCTCACAGGCGAAGGCCCTTCACATCTTTGATGCGCTCAAGAATCACACGGCTGCTCACCCGCTGCACGCCCGGCAATGCGTCGATCTCGCGCAAAAGCGATTCCAGCTCATCCTGCGAGGAGGCGACGGCGTGAACATGCAGGCTGCCCTCCCCCGTCATGCGGTAAATCTGCGTAATGGTCTCGTTTGCATTCAGGCGGCCAATCACCTCCTGCAGCCGCGCCGGTGCGGCTTCAATTTCAAAATAGCAGGATACCGCCCCGCTGATCCGCTGCGGATTGATGACGGTGGTATACTCTTCAATGATTCCTTTTTTCTCCAGCGCGTCAATGCGCGCCTTTACGGCGACGCGCGAAATCCCGACCTTTTCCCCGATTTCCGAATAGGAATAGCGGGCGTTCTCCACCAGCAGAGTCAGGATGCTCCGATCCAGGGCATCCAGAAGATCCAGATACATGCTTTTCGGCTCCTTTCTACGCCAATCATTCAGATTAATGATACCACATTTTCTCTTCAAAAACAATTTGAAATATATAAATTGACATTTGTTAATCAAAACGCTATAATTCATTTCAATAAGTAATATCAATATTTCTATTAGTGCTTTCGTTTGGATGTGAAGAATGTGAAATCCATCAAGCAGGATTTAACCACGGGGCATATTACGGGTAAGCTTTTAAAATTCGCTTTCCCCATGATGGCCGGCAACCTCCTGCAGCAGCTTTACAATGTGGCGGATACCCTGATCGTCGGGCGGTTTTTGGGAGCGGATGCGCTCGCCGCAGTCGGCTCCGCCTACACGCTGATTGTGTTCCTCACCTCGATCCTGCTGGGGCTTTGCATGGGGAGCGGCGCGGCGTTTTCCATCCAATTCGGGCGAAGGGATGACGAACGGCTCAAACAAAGCATTTTTATCTCCTTTCTCCTGATCGCTGCCGTCACGGTTCTACTAAATATCGCCGCTTTCTGCGGCCTCGGGTGGATCATTCGTTCCCTCCGGGCGCCGAAGCAGGCCGCCGCGCTCATGCGGGACTACCTGTGGGTGGTCTTTTGGGGTATCGCTGCCTCCTTCCTCTATAACTTTTTCGCCGCGCTGCTCCGGTCTGTGGGAAATTCGGCGGTTCCGCTCATTTTTCTGGGAATATCGGCCGCCCTGAATATCGCCCTCGACCTGATCTTTGTGCTTGTGTTTCACTGGGGAGTAAAAGGCGCAGCGGCGGCCACAGTCCTTGCGCAGTATGTTTCCGGGATCGGCATTACGGGCTATGTGCTGCTCGTTTTGCCGCAGCTGCGTGTCAGCAGGCGGCATATGCGGTGGGACGCAGGGATCGTGAAAGAAATCACAGGCCTTTCCCTGCTGACCTGTATCCAGCAGTCCGTCATGAACCTCGGCATCCTGATGGTGCAGGGCCTGGTCAACAGCTTTGGTACGGTCATTATGGCAGCGTTTGCGGCAGCTGTGAAAATCGACTCCCTTGCCTATCTGCCCGCCCAGGATTTCGGAAATGCATTTTCCACTTTTATCGCCCAGAATTACGGCGCACAAAAAACAGACCGCATCCGGAAGGGGATCAAAAGCGCCGTGGTCTGCTCGTTTATTTTTTGCACTGCGGCCAGCACCGTGGTTTGTATCTTCGCCCGCCCGCTGATGGAGGTTTTTATCCAGCCGGAGGAAACACAGATCGTCGCGGCAGGTGTACATTATCTGCGGATTGAAGCGTCCTTTTACTGCGGTATCGGCCTTCTATTTCTGCTCTACGGCTTTTACCGGGCGGTCGGGAGGCCTGGCATGTCCGTCGCCCTGACGGTGATCTCTCTCGGCACCCGGGTGGCATTGGCTTACACGCTATCGCAAATTCCATCAGTCGGCGTAACCGGAATCTGGATATCCGTCCCGATCGGATGGGTGCTCGCGGATGTGATTGGTATCCTTTCCTATCTTCTTTTTTCGCGCAAAACGCAGAAAATCGCACAGCCGAAGTAACAGCATATACCACAGAGGGCTGACGCAACAAGAGCTTGCGGACCGGCTTAGCATCAGTAACAAAACGGTCTCCAAATGGGAATGTGGAGTCTCCCGAAGTTAAGGAGACTGACACACCAAACACAAAAACCCACGCTTACAACTGCTTTTGCTGAAAATCAAATCACAAGGCGGAGGTTTTCATTATGAGCCAAATCATTTCTTGCGAGTTCAATATTGACACCGGCTGCGTAGAACTGCTTTTCACGGATGGCAGCACGATTTTCACACCGCCGTTGAAAATGAAGTGACTGACAACCGCTTTGACCGCCCCGAGCTGGACTGGCTCATTTACAACAAGCCGCTGGAATACGCCGCCCTTGTGCTGAACGGTGGCATTGTGGAATACTGCAAAAGCTCCCGCGAGCATAGATGGCTTGAGGAGTGAGACAGATTGCGCAAGGAGGCCATACCCACCTTTGTGGGCTGGGTATGGCCTCCTATTTTCGCTTATTTCCGCTTTCTCTTGCCCTTGCCGTGGGACTGATACGGCCTCGCCTTTCCGCGCTGGCTGATCGGGCTTTTCATATATCGCCGCTGGACACCCGGCAGGGTAAGGACCTCATGGGATCATTCATCGCCGACCTTGTGCTGCAATGTCCTTTGTGGCACAGTCAGAGCTAATCCGTAAGCGGCAGGCGGAGGGCATCGCGGCGGCAAAAAGCAAAGGAGTGCGGTTCGGAAGGCCACCCAGGCCATTGCCTGAAAGCTTTTACGGTGCCTATCAACGCTGGAAAGCTGGATCGATCACCGGCACAGCGGCGGCAAAGGAATGCGGAATACCGCTCGCCACTTTCCGCTGCCAGGCGGAGAGCTACCAATCATTGTAAGCAGAAGTTTCTTACAGAAACGTGTACCTTTTTGTCGAGAGAACCGTTTATTTCTTCCATTCGCTGGGTGACGAAACTTTTCTAAAATAAGTATTGTAATATTTTACTATATATGATAATATAAATGAGATGGGCCGGCTCGCGCGGGAGAAGGGCATGTATTTCGACCGGCTCATGGAAGAAACCGATCCAGACCTCGTCTATCTGCTCTTCGATACGGGCCATCTCGCCTTTTCCGGCGAGGATGCGCTGCGGGTGCTTAGAAAATACGCGAAGCGTATCAAGCATGTGCACCTCAAAAGCGTGCGCAACGACGTGGTAGCGAAGGCGAAGGCCGAGGGCTACAGCTTTCTCGATGCGGTGCGCGCAGGTGTGTTCACTGTGCCGGGCGACGGGGATTTCGACTTCCGGCCGGTGTTCGATATCCTCGCGGACAATGGCTATGAGGGCTGGGTCATTGTGGAGGCGGAGCAGGACCCGGCGAAGGCAAACCCGTATGAATATGCCGTAATGGCGAGGGAGTATATCCGCAGAACGGCGGGATTGTAAGGTCAAAATCATTTCTTCGCAAGGAACTGTAGCGGCTCGAATCTTGAATCTATGTAAAAGCAGCGTATAAAAATGAATCAGCCGGTCCGGATAGGATCGGCTGATTCGTCTTTGATACACTTATTTTAATGCAATATGAAAAAGAAACATTCTTCCATACGGTGCGCTTATACGCCAAGGATCAGGCCAATTAGAATCATGGAGTAAATCATAAAGAAAACCACTGATACAATCGCATACTTTTTCCAATTTTCATTTCCATAATGAAGTCCCGCGAGCGCCTGGTAAGCCAAAAAGAATCCGATTCCCAAAAGGGCAGATATCAATAATGAGCCGGCAAAGTACCTACCGAAGGAAAGCGACAGTAAGGAATAACGCATCGTGCCTCCCCCCCTAAATAATCCATATATGCTCTTCTGTAAGCTGGACATAGCAAGACTTTCCAACTGGAATAGAAAATCCAAGCCCAAACGGTGTACTGAAATCAATCGAATTAAATAACAAGTCATATCTTTTATGTGCATAAGTTGCCCAATGATTCACGGATGTAGTGCTGGAATTATTTACCCGTCCTTCAAAAAACACAAATCCTGTTACAGAATTATAGTGAATACTCATTTCACCAGGCTTTAATGAGACGGCACTAACCGGCATTTTAAATTCAAACGCATAACCATAACCATTATTATCCCTCTTAAGCTCATTATATGCCACATCATGAACATCTTCCTTTTCTTGAGTAATGTATTGTGTACCTTGTGTATAACTCATTGTATAAGTATAGGAATAAACACCTGATGCTGTTTTAGGAATGATACTAGTGGTTACATCTCTGGAAAGTCCAAACGCATCTGTTCCTTTAAATAAAGGCATCGTGGACCATTGAAATATTCCTGCCACACCATAATTATCTCTCCCTGCTGCAATCATTAAGATAACGAGATTCAGAGTTCCGCCATTTATTTTCGAGCTATTACCGGGTGAAATAATAACAGAATCGGAGAGGGCCGATTTCGCTTGTATCTGTTTTGAGATATGGTCAAACTCTTCCTTCTGGCTTTTTTTACTCTTTTCGACCGCTACTCTATATGTTGCTGCATCCACAGATTCCATTTGACCCGGAAAAAGAGGAGACTCCACATAATAACTTGACTGTGCAGTGATTTCCGTTGCCTTCTGGATGAGGTCTAGTTGGTCTTCAGAAAGAGATTGAATCATTTCCCGAGAAATGTGAAAGGGGCTTAGCTTCTTTTCGGCAATATCTAATGTGGAAAGGCCTTGGTACTCTGATGCTTGATAAGAAAATTTTTGAATATCTGTCATAGGATTCGAAGATTCTGCTTGTATGGGTAGAAGAAAAACATATAAAAATAATCCTAAAAGAAACAAAGTAAATATTCTCTTTTTCATAAATGGTAACCTCCTAAAATTCACTTTGTAATAACCACTATTTTACTGCAACCAATCAAACAAGGCGGGTCTGTCTCTCCAATCGAACCACTATAATAAATTTGGATAGTATCCCCCTGCTCGATTGCTTTGATGGATATTGTATAATCCTCTTTTGACAGTTTAGTATTGCGGTCAACCTCCACCTGAAAAGAATTCGGATATTGCGTATCGTTTTTTTCAATGCTACCGTCAAATAATTGCTCTTTTTGGCAAGAACTGTAGCCTCAAATTATGTGACGAATCCTTTCTAGATTGACTCACAAAGTAACAGATGATACTTCCTAATAGTATGACAAGAATCGTCATCGTCAATATAACACATTTTTATGCATATATGATCCCCTCCCCCATACTTACTGTATATTTAATCTAAAACATTGGAATCACCTCCTTATTATTTATATAATTGTTAGTTTAATTATAATATATTTGAAAATAATGTAAATATTATGTAACAAAAAATTCTAAATAATACAGATAAAATCTTTCCCTTTCTAAAATTTAAAATACCCAAAATACATATATGATAACGGAAAGCATATCTTGCATTTTGCATTCGTTTGCGATACACTGGGCTAGGATTCATACTTCAGCCACGAAAAAAGGGAAACCGCAAAAACAATGTGGTGATGATTTGAACCCCGATGTCTGTAAATGTGAAAGATACGGCACGATCTGCAAAGCCTGTGTGAAGAGCCCATCCCCTCTCTTCACTTTTTGTGCCATCCCTGATTTCCCAAAACGACTTGACTCAAGGAGAAATGTTTTATGCTCTTTCTCTGGTACCCCAAATGCACCACCTGCCAGAAGGCAAAAAAATGGCTCGACGAGCGCGGCATCCCATATGAAGCGCGGGATATCAAGCTGCAAAATCCAACGGAAGCGGAGCTGCGGGAGTGGTTTCAAAAAAGCGGGCTGCCGCTGAAACGTTTCTTCAACACCAGCGGGCTTCAATATAGGGCGCTCGCGCTCAAGGACAAGCTCCCGGACATGACACAGGAGGAACAGCTTAGACTCCTTGCAACGGACGGCATGCTTGTCAAACGCCCAATTTTAGTGAGCGAGAATTTTGCAGTGGCAGGCTTTAAGCCCGCGGAGTGGGAAGAAAAGATACCAAAATAAAACCGGCTCATATGGAATACTTCCTGTCATGGAATCCATCTCCCGGCATAAAACGGCGCGGCGGAAAGCTCTGTACTTTCCGCCGCGTTACGGTTATCGGGCCTCATTCAAGATCATCCCATCCCGCATATGGACTCTTCTCCGGCAGCCCGCTGCAATCTCTCCATCGTGTGTCACGATGATAATTGTCATCCCGTTTTGATTCAGCTTCTGAAAAATACGCAGGATTTTTCCGCCTGTTTCCTCGTCGAGCGCGCCGGTGGGTTCGTCCGCGAGCAGCAGCTCCGGGTGCCCGGCGACCGCGCGCGCAATTGCCGTACGCTGGCACTGCCCGCCGGAGAGCTCGGGCGGGATGGTGTTTTCCTTTCCGCCCAATTCAAACTGATCCAGCAGCTCATAGACGCGCTCTTCGATCTTTTTTCTGGAATAGCCTCGGTAGCGCAGCGGAAGCGCGATATTCTGAAAAACCGTCATATCCTGAATCAGCGCAAAGTGCTGCACCACGAAGCCGATCTTTTGATTTCGGAAGTCCGCAAGCTGACGGGCAGAAAATTGGGAGACCTCTTTCCCCTCGAAAAAATAGGAACCACCTGTCGGCTTGCACACACCGCCCAGAATATTTAGGAGCGTCGATTTTCCACAGCCGCTCTTTCCAGTGACGGCCAGAAGCTCTCCCCGCTCCACCTCCATATCCACGCCGCGCAGCGCATGAACGGCCCCATCCCCCTTGCCATACGTCATGTGGATTTCCTTTAAAGCAAGCATCTGCATTATTCCTTCCCTCCAATCAAATCGCTGATATCCATCCGGTGGACGTGGGAAAGCGGCACAACACAGGCCGCCGCCCCAATCAGAAGCGCAAGGCCCTGCATATACAAAATCGCCTGCCAGGATTGATGCGAAAGCCAGAGGCACAAAATTGCCAATATATCGCCACCCAGCACGACGGCTCCTACAACCGCCGCAACATCCCACACAAGATCGCTCCATCGTGCGCCGTTGAGCAGGAAAACACCATATTCATAATGCTTCTCGCGGATAAATCCATTGACCGTGACGGAAATGCACAGAATTACAAAAACCGTCAGGATCATCAGCAATGCGTTGAACTGATCGGAAACCTCCTGCGTCATCGCAGAAAGGTCGGCAAGCTCCGAGCTCGTGGCTGTGGGATCATTCAAATGGATAAAATCCGGAAGCCCCGCCGCTTGCAGATGCGCCGAAACGATCGCCTGAACCGCTTCAAAAGATTGATCCGTTACAATAAAACCGGATGCCTGCTGCGAAAGGCGCATTTTATTGAACTCTGTCGGCTTTTCCGGCTGAGGATCCAACTGGGGGAGGATCAGATACCGGTCGCAATACTCCGGCAGGCCGCCTCTGGAGAAGGAAGCGTCCTTTTCCAAAAAGCCCACAATTTGTAGCGTCAGCTCGCGGCCCAGATAATTACATAGCAGCGTATCCCCCAGCGAAAAATCCGACCGGTAGCCGCTGCCCGCGACGACGGGCAGCGTTTCCGCCTCCACATCGGCAAAATCCGCTCCCTCCAGCAGCCTGCCCTCCTGCGCCCGGAGCTGGAATTCAGAGAAGAAATGCTCTGATACCTGGTAGCTATTGACAATTGTAACCATCCGACCCTTTTCATCCTCTAGGATAGCGTTGTCCGCCTGTCCCTCTTCATAACCATCAACCAGCTCTTTCGGCATCGAGCGATCAATCACAGTAATATGCTGCTGTGTCGCGACGATATAGGAAAAACGCTTTTCCGCCATCATCCCCTGCACAAAATGCGCAATCTCTGGGTAATACAAATTTTCTTCATGCATGAAGCGGTAAAAATCTGTCTCGCTCATATCTTCCGATAGATTATAATACCGCTTCTCCCCGATCCGCGTCTGAAAATCCTCGATCTTCCGGCCGCTCTGCATCGCCTGGTTTGCCACTGTTCCGGCCATGCCGAGGCAGAGCGCGCATTGGAGGATCAGAAATAGGGCGAGCATCCGGTGCCGCTTGAGAATCCGGCCGGACTGGGCAATATTCAAAAAGAACCGTTTCATTTCATCGCCTCCGTGATGGGCTTTTCCAGCAGGGAGCACACCATAATCAGGCTGAATACCAGCGCACACGGCAGATAGCACGCAAAGCCGAGCCCCAAAAAGCGGAGATACTGCGGGAATAGAGCCGCACAAAGTAATGCGCCCGCCGCCCCGGCGGCCACCACCATCGCACCATATTCCAGGCAGATTTCCCAGCCGACACGCCGCGTGGGGCAGCCCAGCAGTCGCTTGATGCAAACCTCCTTCTGCTTGCGGTTTTTCCACTCCAAAGAGAGCAGGGCAACACAGAGCAAATCGCACAGGAGAATCACCAAAAACCACCTGCCATAGACCACATTGGGGATCAAACGCGACAGAGTGGCAGCGGACTGCGCGATCTCCTCTGCCTCCGCCCCATAATCGGCCTGCATTTTGGCGGCAAAGGCCTCCGCCCGCTGCTCCCCGTCGGCCCGGAAAAAATCCAGCCGGTAAAGGAAATCCCGGAACAACTCCGGTTCTGCCAGCCCGTTGATCAGCACGGTGGAATCAAACGCCGTCTCCTCCTCCGGGCCCATGACACCCAGCACCTCAAAGGGAACGCCCTGCAGCTCGATATAGGCCTTTCCTTCACGCCGGATGATCTCTCCACGCCGGTTTTTGCCGATCACCGCGCAGCGGTTGCCAGCCGTAAAATCCGATTCCTGAAAAAAGCGGCCCTCCATCATGGGGATATTCGCATAGGTTCCGCTGAAATAGATGGCCCGCACCTGCTCCGGGCCCTTGTAATCCTGATATACGGCAATATTTTTGCCGCAGGCCGCGGCAACGGCTGCAGCTTCGCGCATGGTTATGGATTCTTTCCGGATCGCAAAGGCGCTGGAACTTGTCCCCAAAAAACCGGCGTCCATGCCGACGATCGTCTCGCTGACCGTGATATGGTGAATCATCAAAATCGAGGCGGCCGGCAGGAATAAAAACGACAGGATCAAAAAAAGGGAAATGATGTGAAGCCGTTTTTTCAGCGCTCTCATCCTCTCATCTCCTCTCGGGGAAGTGCTCATCCACATAATTGAGAAGCGCGTCCGGGAAGTTCATGCACGCTTCCCGGACGCGATTAAACAAGCGATACTTCCTAACTGATGCCGTAAAAAGCGTAGGCACGCAACAAATAAGTAGCAAGATTGCCTGACAAACCCGTGCCAGTAAAATGCCAGTTGGTATTCAAACGGAACTCTTTTGGATATGGTGCTGAAACCCATACTTTCCCAGTATCTTCTAGATAATCTCCCAAATAGGCACGCAAATAATATCGCCTCTTACAATCGCCCATTTGTGCCCACGCACGCTTATACCAGTTTTCTTTTCCGCTTACAAATCGAACATCCCTATCGCTACCGGAGGAAAAATAAGAATCCAAGGAACCGGCGGAAACGGGCACAATCAATGCGGACACAACGAGTAGACCTAAAACCAAACATAAAATCCTTTTCACTTTCATTTGTTTTTCTCCTCTCTAATTCTAATATGGTTTTCTAGGTAAATTATGAATAAACCATTTGTATCACCCCTTCCATTTTTATACTAACACTTTATATACAACATGTCAACTATAATTATAATATTATATTATTTTAACTATAAGTACAATTTTTTCTTATTTACCATTAATAAACAAACAAGCCCGGAGCAACCTCCTTTCGGATGACTGCTCCGGGCCATTTACCTTAGAACTTTCATTCGCTGTTTTTTAATCCTTACGCAGCAGCTCGCCCGCGCTCGTCGCAAGGCCCGCAAGGCCCTGAATATCGGACGGGATGATGATCTTCGTCGCCTGCCCGTCGGCCGCCTTCTGGAAAGCCTCCAGGCTCTTGATGGTGATGACGCCCTCGCTCGGGGCCGCCTCGTTGATCATGCGGATACCCTCGGCCTCCGCCTTCTGCACGGCGAGGATCGCCTGCGCCTCGCCTTCCGCCTCGCGGATTTTCGATTCCTTCACAGCCTCTGCGTGCAGGATCGCGGCCTGCTTCTCACCTTCCGCAGCGAGGATCTGGCTCTCCTTCTGGCCCTCGGCCACCAGGATCTTGCTGGCCTTTTCGCCTTCAGCGCGCAGGATGGATTCGCGGCGCTGGCGCTCCGCCTTCATCTGCTTCTCCATTGCGTCCTGAATCTCGGCGGGCGGTACGATGTTCTTGAGCTCCACGCGGTTGACCTTGATGCCCCAGGGGTCGGTCGCCTCGTCGAGGATACCGCGAATCTTTGCATTGATCGTATCACGGGAGGTGAGCGTATGGTCAAGCTCCATCTCGCCGATGATGTTACGTAGCGTTGTCGCGGTCAGATTCTCGATCGCAGAGATTGGGCGTTCCACGCCATAGGTATAAAGCTTCGGGTCCGTGATCTGGAAGAAGATAACGGTATCGATCTGCATCGTGACGTTATCTTTCGTAATCACGGGCTGCGGCGGGAAATCCGCCACCTGCTCCTTGAGAGAAACGACCTTCGCGACGCGCTCCAGGAACGGGATCTTCACATGCAGGCCAGTTTCCCACGTTGTGCGGTACGCGCCCAGGCGCTCCATGACATAAGCCTTTGACTGCGGTACAATTTTAATATTGAGCACCACAATCAGCAACAGGAACAACACGATCGCAAGCAGTACATAAATCATTTAAAAAAGCCTCCTCATTTTTATTGGAACAGAGCGTATCTGCGCCCTGTTCTTTTCACAATTGCACCCTTGTGTTATCCAGGCGCGCGGGTGACAAGAACCTTGACGCCTTCGATCTTCTGTATGACGACGCTGGCGCCCTTTTCAATCAGCTCCCCATTCAGGGAGCGCGCCGTCCAGATCGTTCCCTTGATATTCACCTGACCCGTGCCGATTTCATTGTTGATATCCTCGGTCACGAGAGCCGTCGCCCCGATGCACCGGTCCGCGTTGGTCGGCTGCGCCTTTGCGTTGACCACCTTTTTGACAAGCGGGCGGGTCGCCAGCAGGCACACGGCGGATACCGCAACGAAGACGATCCACTGCACCAATATGCTCGCGCCTGCGATATTCGCAATGAGGGCAACCAGACTGCCCACGGCGAACCATATCGTGACAAGCTGCACGGTCACCGCCTCTATAACGGTAAACGCGACCATCAGGCCAATCCAGACAAACAGCATAATCGTATTGGGTTCCATGTACTTCTCTCCTTTCTTCCGGTTTTGCTATGAATATGCGCACAACCAAGGACACAGGACATAAAGTTTTTCTCAGCCCCCGAGTATGGCGCTCATCTCCGCCTCCGCCTTTTGCCTGAGCCTGGAGGAGATGCAGGCGAACGTCATGATCTTGAGCGTTTTGCCCAACTTTTCATGGGAATCCTCCGCCGGGCCGTGATAGCCGGCGATATGGGCCTCGATCACCTCGTCGAGCTTTTTCTCATCCAGCACGGGCGCGTCTTCCAGCTCGAAGACGATCGCGCACAGATAATCGTAAAGCTCTCCGTCCGAAATGATGTCGTCGGAGGCATCCTCCACGCTGCCGTTGAGGTACTGCATCAGCTGAGCGATGCTGTCGAGCTGAAGAGAAGCGCGCAGAGCATTGATCAAAATGATCCGCATCACTTGGCGCTCCCCATAGCGCTTGGATTTCGGGTTGGCCACCCAGCCGCGCTTGACCCAATTTTGAACCGTAGAATTCTCCAGCCCTGTCAGCTCTCGAATCTGGGAAAGTGTCAACCCCTTTGTGATAGACAGAATCGGCTCGATCAGGCTGTATGCACCGCGGTCATCCGTCTGGCTGCGCTCTAGCAGAGTTCCCGGTAATGTATGAAACATGACAATTTTCTCCTTTCTCCTGAACTTTTTACTTGTTGACTGTATGATATCACAAGTTCATATGAACCTCAACAATAGTTTTTAGACTCTTTTAGGGGGTTTTATGATTTGGAATGTTAATCTATCAATTTAGCTCCTCATTTTGAATGCAATCTCGTTTTTTCTCCTTTTTTTAATGTTTTGGATAGAAACGAAAACGGGGGCTAAAAAGAATACGGAAGCCTTTCAGATGCCACGGCAATATCTGCCGACCAGCGATTGAAAAGGCGATGAATTTCTTTCAGAAAATAGACAGATTGTATTGTTTTTATCGAAAAAGTCGTATATAATAAAATAGGTATGTAGATATGGAGGTGGACGCATTGACGGACAAAACAATTCAATTCTCAATCAAAGAGGAGCGCGACGAAGAGATGCGGCAGGTGCTGCGTACCGTCTATGACGCGCTCAGCGAAAAAGGATATAATCCGATCAGTCAGATCGTCGGCTATATCCTTTCAGAGGATCCGACCTATATCACGACGCATAACAATGCGAGAAGCCTTATTCGCAAGCTGGACCGTGACGAGCTGCTGCAGGCTCTGGTGCGATGCTATCTTGACGCCTAACCTTCTCCCTGTGCGGAAAAGACCGGAAGACGGCCCTGCCGGTTGGCGGGCCGCTTTTTTCATGAGCTTCGGCTGAAAGCGTTTTTGACAAGGCACAGGAAGTATGGTATGATATTAAGGTTCTAGTACGGGATGATCTTGAAGATGGGAGGAAACAGCATTGGCGGAAAGCAAGAAAAAAGCGCCGTTTTTAATGTATAAGGGCCGTCCTCTGGTCCGCAAGGGCAATACGCTTTACTATGGCAGCATGGCCGACCCGTTTGTTATCATGATGCAGATTACCAGCACAAAAAAGGTTAAGGATCTCGAGGTAGCCAATAAGGTGACTGTACAGCTGATGAATACGGATCCGGATGTCCGCCCGCGCGAGCGGATCGTAAAGAAAAGCGAAAAAAACGGGCTGTATGACGCAATGGATGTTGGTTCTATCTGGCTGGACCGCGCACTACAAAAAGGCTGAATGTAGATAATAACGAAACGAGGGCGGCACTTCGGTGCCGCCCTTAGCCTGTTGTATCGTCCAAGCGCTCCCCCCTTTCCAACGCGGAAGGCGCTCGGCGGGCGCCTGGCGATCTTTTTAAATGATAGGCATTATCATAGCCGAGTAGAGACGCAAGATCAGGGATGGGGTCGAAGTTGTGTGCGGAATCTGCCTGGCCTTTTCTATTTCCCGGCCGCTGATTATTGTATCTTTGTCGCAATGTGGTCCGTTCGCACTGGAGCCCATTTCCGTGTTCCTCTTCTTCTTCAACTTTGTCCGCCCATAAAATTAATAAGTGTAGCCATTTCTTTTTTTCCATCCGCTTCCCCGTTAAGCTCCGTCATATGCTTCCAGTACCGCTTCTGCATATGGGTCATCCGGCATTTCGGGTTATATCGCCCTTCGATGGCAATCGTATCGTAAAACAGCTTCCACAGCGCGCGGAATTTACGCTCCTCCTCCCCGGCCTCCGGCTGCTCGAAATCATCCACCGGAAGGATCGCATGTTTGCCTGGCGCAGAGATGAGCGCTGCACCGTGCGCTTCGTCGAAAATCAGAAAAGACTCGTTCGGGTAGCGGTCACAGAAATGGGGCGCGATCAGCGGGAGGACAAAATTCTGTGGCTCAATCACAGCAGTCATCGCGCCGCTGTCCTGAATGGAAAAGCGCACAAACTGCTGATACTGGTGCGCTTCGTTGGTTAGATTCTGAACGGCGCGAGTCAGTTTGTTCACCGTGTCGTCCGCCAGCATGGAGAGCGCGTGCCGCCCGAAGCGCATCACGAGGCGGATGAAATCCAAGGTCAGCAGTTCCTTTTCTTCATAGCAAGTGTAATATCCCAGCTCCACCAGATGAAAGGCCTCGTCCGATCCCTTTTTTCGAATCCCGGCCTCCACGCGCCGCGCCTTCGAAAGCTCGGTCGGGATCATGCGCGCGGGATAGAGCGAAAGCTGCTGCGTGCCTTCCGGCTGGATGGAGGCGGGGCGCTCCCTGCGTGCAAAGCTCTCGAAGACACAGCATAAAAGGCCCTCAAAGGAGCCGTCGTACTGATACGCTACATTTGCCCGGTCAGGCATTTCACAACATCCTCCCTCGTGATCTCGTGCTGAAACAGGCTCAGCTGCTCCGGCTCGTCCGCAAGCTGCGGCAGCATCTGCCGGCACCGCTCGGAAATCATCGACTGCAGCACCCGGTCAGGCGTGACTTTAAGCCCCTCTATCATCCTTCCATTGCAGGTGATGAAATATTGCGCGCGCTTGAGGACGACGCCGATCTTTTTCAGCCCTGCGAAATCGAGCTTGCCCACACGGCGGGCCGTGACGATTTTTTTTGCGCTCCGCACACCGATGCCAGGGACGCGTAGCAGCATCTCCTGTGGTGCGCGGTTTACCTCCACGGGGAAGAGTTCCATATGATGGAGCGCCCAGTTGCATTTGGGATCGATATAGGGGTTAAAATTGGGATGCTTTTCGTCGAGTAGCTCCCCGGCCGAAAAACCGTAAAACCGCAGCAGCCAGTCCGCCTGATAGAGCCGGTGCTCACGTAGGAGCGGCGGCTTGGTATCGACGGAGGGCAAAAGTGGATTGCTGGTCACGGGCATATAGGCGGAATAGAACACACGCTTGAGGCCGTATTTTTGATAAAGCGCAGCGGAGAGATTGAGGATCGTGTAATCCGTTTCCGGCGTAGCACCGACGATCATCTGCGTGCTCTGCCCGGCGGGCGCAAATTTCGGCGCGTGGCGGTAGCGCACAAGGTCTGTCGTATTCTCCTCGATCCGTGAGCGGATGAGGCCCATCGGTCTCAGGATATCCGTTTTGGATTTATTGGGCGCGAGCAGCTTTAAGCTTTGCTGCGAGGGCAGCTCAATATTGACGCTCATGCGGTCCGCCAGCTGGCCGAGGCGGGATAAAAGCGCGTTATCCGCGCCAGGGATCGCTTTGGCGTGGATGTAGCCGCCAAAGCCGTATTCCTCACGCAGGATGCGCAGCGTTTCAATCATGCGCTCACAGGTATAATCCGGATTTTTGACCACGCCTGAGCTTAAGAACAGCCCTTCGATATAGTTGCGCTTATAGAAATGGATGGTCAGCTCCGCGAGCTCCTTTGGCGTAAAGGTCGCGCGCGGCACATCGTTGGAGATGCGGTTAACGCAATACTGGCAGTCATAGACGCAGGCGTTGCTCATGAGCACCTTGAGCAGCGAGATACACCGGCCGTCCGCGGCAAAGCTGTGGCAGAGGCCACAGGAGGCGGCGTTACCGATCCGATAGCCCTCAGAGGACGAACGGTCGACCCCGCTGCTCGTACACGCGGCATCGTATTTCGCGGAATCGGCAAGAATGCGTAGCTTATCAAAAAGGTCCATCGTCGTTCCTCCCCCAGAAACGTATTGGAACATTTGTTCTAAACCAGTATACGATCAAATGTTCTGGTTGTCAATAGAAACCGATCGGCAAATTCCGGAAAGCCGTTATAACTGCCCGAGCTGACCAAGCTATTGATTGATTTGGAATAAGACAAAAAGGGCCCTCCCGTCACAACCTTAACACCGTGACGGGAAGGCCCTTTGCCCTTGTCAATCAAAAATACGGGAGCTCAAACCCAACGAACCGTGTGGCAGACCTGAAAGACAAATTCTCCATGCCCGCACCATTGTTCCTGCTTTTTTCCGAATACCGGGAATCCATAGTGCAAATCCGGTCTGGCAGCAAATACGCTTCCGGACCGGACCTTTTTCCTGTTTGATTGGGATACTCTACCCATTGATTTCAATAAATTTAAAATTCTTATTTTCCGCTGCAAAGGATTGCGCAAAGGAGCCCTTTTCTCCATAAATCGTCATCGGATGATCGTCCGAAATCGGAAATACGTCGGAACCAATACTTTTCACGCTCTTCGGAATCGTAACCTGGGAGAGCGATTCGCACTTCCAGAAGGCGGAATCTTCAATGGTTTTCAATGTGGAGGGGAAATTTACCTCAGGCAGCTGCATGCACACGCCAAATGCAGAATCCCCGATTTCCTCTACTCCCTCTTCCATCGTGAGCTTTTTCAGCTTATTGCACGCCCAAAATGCATAAATGTCAATCCGCTTGACACTGCCGGGAATCGTGATTTCAGGCAGTTCCGTGCAGTCGCCGAAGGCGCGCTCCTGAATGCTCGTAACACCTTCCGGAATTGTCACGTCGGTCAGGTACCGGCAGCCCTCAAAGGTCCGCTCGGCAAGCGTTGTAAGCTTTTGCGGCATCACGACTTTGGTCAACTTTTTGCAGTTCTCAAAAGCGCCCTTGCCGATACTGGTAACGTGCTTTGGAATCACAACCGATGTGACCGTATCGCAATCCTGAAACGCACCGGGGCCGATCTCTTTGACCTCATCCGGAATCACGACTTCGCCGCCGGGGCCGACATAATTGGTCAGGACGCCTTTGTCATCGATGACAAAGGCCTCCGCCCCATATTTGACTTCGTTTTTAGATGTATTTATAAAATATCCGGCAACCGAACCGCCCGCGATCAAAACGACCAGCACCGCGGCTACGATCACCAGCGTTTTATGTTTTCGAAAAAAGCCGCCGGAATCCTTCTTCTCTCCCTTTGCCAGTGTCTTTAGGTCCGCACCGCAATAGGTGCAGGCTACGGCTCCATCTTCATTGGTTTTTCCACATTTCGGACAAATCATTTTTAAGCTCCTTCCATAATTGGAATGCAGGCATTCCTTCAAAATTTGATGTGTGCAGGCCTTTCCCGGCATTTTCTAGGCCTTACAGACAGCGCACAAATGCACCCGCCTGTCTCAAAAATCAGGCCTCCGCCTCGATCCTTTTCATTGAAAAGAAATATATGATATCTACATGCGGGCTATGCGCCCTGTGGCGGCCAGCCTATCATCTTTTTGGATTAATTATACAAAATGTTTTTGGCCACGTCAAGCATTTTCAGGTTATAGTAATCGAATCTTACTAAGAAAAACGAAGAAGCACAGCGCCGTATCTAAGCGGCACTGTGCTCGGGGCAATAGGTGATTAAATCGAGGTCAAGGATAATTCTTCGTTGGCGCTCACAGAGATCGAAGAAACGGGGTCGTCGCAGCGTTCCACCATCAGGGAAGCAATCTGATCCTCCACCCTGCGTCGGATGAGGTTGCGCAGATCGCGCGCGCCCCGCTCCCCGCCGAATGCCTTTTTGGCGAGAATGGCCGGGACGCCGTCCTCCCAGGTAAAGTGGATGCCTTTTTCTTTGAGCGGATCCACCAACTCACTCAGCATCAACACCGCGATCCTCTCATAATCCGCCTCACTCAGCGCACGAAAGACGACCACCTCATCGACACGCCCGATGAATTCCGGGCGGAGAAAATCGCTGAGTGCCTTCATGACCTTCTCCCGGGTGGCAGTCTGGATATCCTTTGCGAAGCCCATCGCGCCTTCCTTGCGCTCGCTGCCTGCATTGGAGGTCATGATGATCACGGTATTTTCAAAATTGACCGTGCGGCCCTGTGCGTCCGTAATGCGTCCCTCATCAAGAATCTGAAGCAGAATATTGAGGACGTCCGGATGTGCCTTTTCGATCTCGTCGAACAGAATGACAGAATACGGCTTGCGGCGCACCTTTTCGGTGAGCTGGCCCGCCTCATCATAGCCGACATAGCCGGGCGGCGAACCGATGATGCGGGAAACGCTGTGCTTTTCCATAAATTCGGACATATCGAGGCGGATGAGTGTTTCCGGCGTATTGAACAGCTCGTTGGCCAGCTGCTTGACCAGCTCTGTCTTCCCCACGCCCGTGGGGCCCACAAAGATAAAGGAAGCCGGACGGCGGCGGGGACTGATCTGCACACGGCTGCGGCGGATAGCTGTCGATACGAGGGATACCGCCTCGTCCTGGCCGATCACCTTGGATTTCAGCGTTTTCTCCAGGCTCGCCAGGCGGCGCAGGTCGCTCTCGATGACTTTGCTCGCGGGAATGCCAGTCCAGAGCTGAATGACGTTGGCCAAGTCGTCCTCTGTGACACCGTTGTTATCTGCAGCGGGCTTTAATTTGTTCGTCTCGCTCTCGCAGGCGACGATCTCCGCACGGACACGGGAGATTTCCTCCAGATCCATCTCCTCGGTATCGTTCATCAAATCCTCTTCCGTCTCCTTGAGCTCCTGGAGCTCAAGGCTCTTCTTCTGATAATCGCTGATCGCCTTATTGCGCAAATTCGCACAGGTACAGGCCTCGTCGAGCAAGTCGATGGCCTTATCCGGCAGGAAGCGGTCGTTGATATACCGCTCGGAGAGCACGACTGCACGGCGCACCAGCTGGTCGCTGATTTTCACATGATGGTAATTCTCATAATAGCTTTTGATACCCAGGAGCATCTGATAGGTGTCATCAATCGACGGCTCCTCCACCTTCACAGGCTGGAAGCGCCGTTCGAGGGCGGCATCCTTCTCGATATTCTTACGGTATTCATTGAAGGTCGTTGCGCCGATAACCTGGATTTCACCTCTGGAAAGGGCGGGCTTTAATATATTCGCGGCGTTCATAGAGCCTTCCGCGTCGCCAGTGCCGACAAGATTGTGCACCTCATCGATAAAGAGGATGATGTTGCCATTTTGCTTAACCTCCTCAATCAGCCCCTTGATGCGGCTCTCAAACTGGCCGCGGAACTGCGTGCCCGCGACAAGCGCGGTCAAGTCGAGCAGGTGAAGCTCCTTGTCTGCAAGGCGGGCAGGCACCTCTCCATGCGCCATGCGCAATGCAAGACCCTCCGCAATGGCGGTTTTGCCAACGCCGGGCTCGCCGATGAGGCAGGGGTTATTCTTTGTGCGGCGGCAAAGGATCTGCACCACGCGGTAAATTTCACGGTCGCGGCCGATGATACGGTCGATCTGGCCATCCGTTGCGCGCTGGGTCAGATTCGTGCAGTAGGCGTCGAGATACTTGCGCTTGATTTTTTTCTTTTCCTTATTCCTGCTGCGCTTTGTTTTGGTCTGCTGGCCCGCCTCCGGCGCCTGTGCAGGAACCTGGGCCTTTTCCGGCGCACCGTCTTCCTGCGTTTCGCTCATTTCGCCTGGCTGGAAATTCATCAGGCCCTGCATAAACGGGAAGGTCCCGGCCCCACCCGGCTCGAAATCCTCGTCGTTCTCCCCGCCGAACATGCCGCTAAGCTGCTCGCTCATCGTGTCGAGATCATCCTCGGTAATGCCCATGCTCTCCATCATCTGCTTGATGGGGCCGATATTCATCTCCATTGCGCATTTTAGACAAAGCCCCTCCGGTGTGGCCTTCTCGCCGTCCACGCGGGAGATGAAGATCACGGCAGGGCGTTTTTTACATCTGCTGCAAATTGGTTGTTTCATATCATTTACACTCCACTTCTTTCAGGAACCTAACTATCCTCTGAAGCAGGTAGAAACGCGCAGAGGAACCTGTGCGCTTCTGCCTGCTCCAGCGTCGGGAAGACCGCTGTGCAGAATAGAGGGCATCCATTCCGCACAACAAAAAGCATTTTACTTTTGGGGAAACTCTTACTGTAGCTTATTCCGGTCGCGGAACTGCCGGAAGGTTGCCGGCAGATAGCTGATGAGCGCTATCAGCGTTAGAATCGCGGAAACGACAACCAAAATCATGATCAGCCAGTCGGGCATCGGCGGTACGCCGAGTTGCACAAAGGCGCCGAATCCCGGCCCGAAAGCGATGATGACGAGCATTACGCCGTAAAAGGCAAACGTGGCGACCTTTCCATAAATTTCCGCCGCGCCGGGTCGCAGGCCGATCGCAAGCATCACCGCGCCGCCGAGGATCATGACGCCCTCCTTGAAGAGGAAAAACAGGAAAACCCAGCTGAACGCCCGCATAGCACTGCTTGCCGATTGATGAAATTCCAGAAACAGCATCACCGCGATTGTGATCTGCGTGAGCTTATCCGCCACCGGATCAAGTATTTTTCCAAGAGCACTGATCTGATTGAACCGGCGCGCGATCTTTCCATCGAAGAAATCGCTCAGCCCGGAGAGGAACAGAACCAATACCGCCCAGAGCACTTGCCCCTGATAAAACAGGACCGCAAACACCGGGATCAGAAGAATCCGGATCAGACTCAGCAGGTTGGGTACCGTCAGGCATCCCTTAAAAAGACCTTTCATACTCTATACACCCTTTTTTCCAAGCATTTTCTTAATATGCTCTGTTATACCACAATAACATTGCGCTTCGCACATGGATGCTTCTATGTTCTCCGAAACACTAGAAATCACTGATCTTGTGTGTTTCGTGACGTTCTTATACAATGCCGGTCACCGGCAAAATATCACGGATTATTCCAAGGATGAAGGAGGTTTCCACAGCTTCATAGAAGGAGGAACCCGGCGTACCAAAGAGATTTGCCACAAGCTGCAGGGCAACGCCCGCCACCAAAACCACCAGCAAACCCTTGAGCGCGCCGAACGCGCCGCCCAGGGCAGCATTCGCCGTGCGCAAAACGGGAAGCCTGCAAATTCGATCGATCACTGCAGCCAGTATCCGGAACACAATTCCCAGCACCAATATCAATATGACAAAGAGAACAATCCTGCACAGGGCTGTGACAATTGGCTTTGCAACGCTCTCCGACAGTGTTTGGGCAAGGGCCGTGCCGCTGATGTCCGCCGCGCCGATCTTCTGCGTCAAAGACGCGGTATTGATTCCAAATGAGGCGGCAAACTGTACCACGGTGTCGGGAAGCCCCTGTAACACGGCCTGCGCCTGCTGCGCCGCCGTAGCGGCCCCGGATAGATCCGGCAGCTGAGAAGCGATTGCCTGCGTGACAGACTGCGCAAAGAACCGGTCGTATAGCGCCGGTGCGATCAAGCCGCTGAGATAGAGCGCGCATACGCCCGCAAGAAAGAATCCGGCAAATTCCAGCAGGGAAAGCACAAAGCCACGCTTCGCCGCAACCATGATGCACACGAGCAAAATGACAAGCAACACAATATCCAGCGCAATGCCCAACAAGATCACCTCTTATGTCGTTGATAAGGCTCTCCAAAGCACCAGAAATCTTTGGTTTCGTGTATGTTTTGAGAGGTTATTTTCTTGCAATTTCACCTTGCAGAAGCAAGGTGTGCAGCGAAAGCTGCTAGGACGAAGTCCAAATTGCCATTCCAATGTTCTCCAAAACACCAGAAATCTTCGATTTCGTGTGTGTTTTGAGAGGTTATT
>OKRX01001037.1_pt1 | contig 21403 bp, 7 predicted proteins | sample 1601241 | NCBI WGS metagenome assembly OKRX01 (sample SAMEA3541500, study PRJEB24748) | human gut metagenome | biome: human gut; feature: human-associated habitat; material: faeces | place: China | collected 2012
TGCTCCAGCCCATTACGGTTGGCCCCCTTGAGCTCAAGAACCGCATTATGTTCCCGCCGCTGACCACCGGCTACGAGGAGCGCGACGGCTCCATTGGCGAGCGCAGCCTGGCTTTTTACGAGCGCCTGGCCCGTGGCGGCGTGAGCTACATCGTCATCGGCGACGTCGCTCCCGTTATGACCGCAAGCCCCACGCCCAAGCTGGCGACCGACGCCCAGATCCCCACGTTTAAGGCGCTGGCCGACGCCGTCCACAAGCACGGTGCCAAGGTCGCGCTGCAGCTGTTCCACCCCGAGTACGACGTGCCCGGCGTCGGCCGCATGGTCATGGGATCCATGGCCGCCGCCAAGGCCGCGCAGGAAGCCAAGGCCGCCGGTGACGAGGAGACCTTTGCCGCCAAGATGGCCGAGTCCAACGAGATCCGCAAACAGGCCTATGCCAAGCTGCACCACGATATGCAGCACTTCGTGAACGAGGCGAGCGTAGAGCAGCTCACCCAGATCAAGGAGGCTATCGCTGCCTCGGCCGCTCGCGCGCAGCAGGCCGGAATCGACGCCATCGAGGTCCACGGCGACCGCCTGGTGGGTTCGCTGTGCTCGGCCATCCTCAACAAGCGCACCGACGAGTACGGTGGCTCGTTCGAGAACCGCGTTCGCTATGCGCTCGAGGTCGTCGCTGCCATTAAGGAAGCCGCGCCGCAGCTGATGGTGGAGTACAAGCTCCCCGTGATCATGGAGAACCCCGACGGCACGCCGCGCGGTAAGGGCGGCCTGCAGCCCGACGAGGCCTGCGAGTTTGCCAAGCTGCTCGAGAGCGCGGGCATCGACATGATCCAGGTTGCACAGGCAAATCACACCGGCAACATGGGCGACACCATTCCGCCCATGGGCGCCATGCCCTACAACTGGACGCTGCCCGTGGCCGAGCGCGTCAAGGCCCTGGTCTCCGTGCCGGTGGCAACCGTCGGCCGCGTGGTCTCGGTCGAGGCCGGCGAGAAGATCCTGGAGGATGGCTCTGCCGACATCGTCGCCTATGGCCGCTCGCTCATGTGCGACCCCGACATTGCGCTGAAGGCCGCCACGGGCGAGCCCATTCGCGAGTGCCTCAACTGCAATAAGGGCTGTGTCGACGCGATTCAAAACCGCAAGTACATCTCGTGCGTGCTCAATGCCGAGAACGGCGACGAGGCGACCATCGCCATCAAGCCGGGCGAGGGCGACAAGAAGATCGCCGTGGTGGGCGGCGGTATTGCCGGCCTGGAGGCCGCGCGCGTGGCGGCCAAGCGCGGCTACGACGTGACCGTCTACGAGGCGAGCGATCATCTGGGCGGCCAGATTGTGCTGGCGGCCGCGCCTCCGCGCAAGGACGAGATCATGCGCTCGGTCGAGTACTACGAGAAGATTCTGCCTGGCCTGGGCGTGAAGGTCGAGCTCAACCATGCCGCTACCGCCGAGGACCTCAACGCCGCCGACGCCGCGATTGTGGCCGTGGGCGCGCACGACGTGGCCATTCCCGTTCCGGGTGCCGATTCGGACAAGGTCGTCTCGAGCTGGGACGTGCTGGCCGGCAAGGTGGAGCTTACGGGCCGCATCGCCGTTATTGGCGGTGGCCTGGTGGGCACCGAGACTGCCGAGTACCTGCTGCAGCATGGCTGCGAGGTAGCGATCGTGGAGATGCTCGATAAGATTGCCGCGGGCGAGTCCGAGACCATTCTGCCGCTGATTATGAGCGACTTTGCCGAGCATTACGTGGAGCAGCACGTGAAGACCCGCCTGACCGCCATTACTGATGAGGGCGTGGAGGCCATTCGCACCACCGAGGACGGCGCCGAGGAGCCGGTGAAGATCGCCTGCGATTACGTGGTGATGGCCGTGGGCTCCAAGGCCAACGCGTTTGACCTGGACGGCGTGACGGTGCCCGTGACCTGCGTGGGCGACTGCTCGGGCGAGCGCACCGCCGACATCGCGAGCGCCATTCGCACGGCGTATCACGCGGCCAACGAGCTGTAGCCGAGAAAGCCATCGCGTATTGAGTGGACGGGGAGTGCCGTATCGGTGCTCCCCGTCTTTTTGCCAATAAGAGATGCCCCTGACCAGCGGGTTCAGAAAATCCGAATCTCATGCACCAGAAAATCCGAATTATATGAACACGAAAATCCGAATCTCAAGCACCCGAAAATCCGAATTTGCTACAGTGGAATAGAAGAATCAGAAATCAGGAACTGGAAATCTGCGGGGGTGGCTCATGGCAGGCGAGAGGCTACATCGGGACGGATACATCCCACGTATCGTGGATGCGCAAATCGAGCGCTACCTTCGTGTCTTTGGCGCGGTCGAGATTGCGGGCACCAAGTGGTGCGGCAAGACGTGGGCCGCGCTCGAGCACGGGGCGTCCGCCTCGTATGTCGACGAGAATCTCGACCTCGCGCGTGCCGACCCGGCGATGATGTTGCTGGGAGACCGTCCGCATATTATCGATGAGTGGCAGCGCGTTCCCCAGATTTGGGACTACGTTAGACACGAGGTCGACCGCACCCGGGGTACACGCGGCGCCTATATCCTCACGGGTTCCGCCACGCCTGCGTTTGGCTCAAAGGCGGAGGCGCCCGCGCATAGTGGAGCCGGCCGCATCGGCCGCGTCCGCATGCACCCCATGACGCTTGCCGAGACAGGTGAGTCCAACGGCAAGGTGAGCCTGGCGGGCTTGTTTGAGCATCGTTTTGAGCCCTGCCGGTGCGATGGCGATACACCGGGGCTTGTCGAAGCCGCTTGCCGCGGCGGCTGGCCCGAGGCGATCGATATGGTTTCGGCTGACGCCCAGCTCATCGCTCGCGAATATCTCAACACCACGTTTTCGAGCAGCTTCCCGGCGGTCGGTCTCGACCCCGATATTGCTCGTCGAGTCTCCGCATCGATCGCGCGCAATCTGGGACAGGCAACCACGTATAAAACGATTCTTATGGATATGTTCGGTGCCGAGGAGGAATCCGCAGCGTTTGCCGATGAGACCAAGGTGCGCAGGTACCTGGATGCCCTCAAAGGCATGTTTATTCTCGAGGAGGTTCCCGGTTGGGTTCCCGCCGCGCGCGACAAACGGCGCTTTACCGTCAAGCCCAAGCGCTATCTGGCAGATCCGAGCCTTGCTTGCGCCTTGTTAGGTATGTCCTCGCAGGCGCTGCTTGCCGACTGGCAGACATTTGGTCTGGTGTTTGAGAATTTGGTCATACGCGACCTTTCGGTCTACGCACGTTCGCTCGACCTGCTGGATAGCACGCCCGTGCGCTATTATCGCGACGATTCGGGCCTTGAGTGCGATGCTATCGTGCAGTTAGCCGACGGACGGTGGGCCGCCTTTGAGATTAAGGTGAGTGAAGATAAAGCGAGCGCCGGCGTCGAGAGCCTCAAGCGCGTTCGCAAGAAGGTCTGTGGAAATCCTCGTTCACGCACACGCGAACCGGAGTTTATGGCCGTGATTGTGGGGGTGGGTGAGTACGCCCGCGAGGTCGAGGACGGTATCTACGTGATACCCGTTCGCGCGTTGGGGTGTTAAGGGGCGGCACGCCGTGTGTCCGCTGCCCGGTGCCACGGATTGGTGCAAGGGGGCCAGGTTTGTTTGCACCATATTGGTGCGAAGTAACCTGCCCCCTTGCACCAAGGGTTTGACTTTTAAGACATCATTAAGGCTTGCGTTGTGGAGCGAACCGCAGGTCAATGCTATTCTTTTACCTTATCGTATGGTGTTGTATTCTGCCTGAATTCTCTACCTGCGAACAACGGATAAACGCGACCGAGCGGAAAAGGATGGCAAGCCCGCACGCAGGGCAAACGTAAGCGATGAGTGGCATGGACCGACATAGCGAGCTCCAGCAGCACATGACGGCGGCCGAGTACCGCCAAGCTGCCGACGAGCACGTGCAGACCCTCAAGGATTTCTGGAAGGATTTCCTGGTGAGCGGTCTGTTTGTGCTGGCTGCCATCGTTGCCATCTTTGCATGCCTGGCCTGGTTTGCCGCGAATAACCGAGTGAGCGCCACGGGGGGCACGATCGGGGCGAAGGCGGATCGGTACACGCTGACCGCCGCGGGCGAGGGTGAGTCCGGCGCACACGTGGGCTATTACGAGCTCTCCGAGCGCACGCCCGAGGAAAAGCATGCCATCGATGGCTTGGATACGACCGACGCCATGACGGTAACGCTCGGCTCCAACCTCAACAACGAGACCGCGGGCTCTCTGTACCCGGGTGCTCGCGGCAAGATTACATTTACGGTGAAGCCGCTGGTGAGTGACCTGGACGGGGTCACGATCAGTCTGTCGCGCTTGCTTAAGGTCACGAACACTGTTGGCGTTGTTGGGGACGGGGGAACGCTGGCGCCCGAGGCGGAGGCGCTCCTTGGCTTGATCAAAGGCCACTTGCTGTTCTTTACGAGCTGCGACCAGAACGGGTATTACTCGGGCCGCGTGGTTGATAGCAAGATCGAGATTCGCAAGTGCGAATTTTGCGAAAACGGCGATGTGAACAAGCCAACGAACAAACCCGTCACCATCAGCCTGTACTGGGTGTGGCCGGAGTACTTCCAAAACTTCGTCCTTACCGGCAACACGAATTACTACAAGAACCTGTTTGCGGCGGCGGGCGACGCAAAGTCTGACTACGGCGCTCTGCAGGCAGATATGAACGCGCATAAAGCGAACTACTTCTATGGCGCGGCAAACGGCACGAGTGCCGCCAACGCTCCTGCGGTTTCGGCTGACATATCCTTCGGCGACACCGCCATCTGCTCGGCGCTGTACAACAATGCCGACGAGCAGATCGGCAATAAGGTCAAATACATCCAACTTAGAATTAGCGCTCAGGAGGGCGTGAGCTCATGAGCACCATGCAAACGCGCCTCGGCGATGCCCGCAATTGGATAGAAAACCACCGCGCACAGGCCCTTGCGGTCCTGATATTGCTGGCGGCAATCGCTCTTATCATCGGCTTGTCGCTCTCGTGGTTTGTGGGCAGCAAAAGTCTGTCTACGGTGGGCAAGATCCAAACGCCCGCGCAGCTTAAGATCATGGGTCCCAACCAGACGAGCATCGAGCCCATCGAGATTTCGTATGACGAGTCACGGGGCGATGTTAAAAACATAGACGGCACCGTGACCGTTCGTCGCGCGTTTTGTGTGCAGAGCGACAATGGCGATCCCGCTGCCGGCGGTCAAGCGTTTGAGCTGCAGATTGCCAACACAACGAATATCACGGGGCTGACAATCAACGTGTATCACGTGACGGTCAATAATCCGAACGATAAAAACGGCACTGTGGTCGGCCTCGACGGGCTCAACCGCACCTACTCATGGAGCAAGAAGAGCAGCACCCCGATTGAGTTTGCTTTTATCAACTCCGCGGACGGGACAAGTGCGTTGGCTAAAGAGCTTGAGGCAAACGACCCGACGTACGGCTCGTACGTGAATGTCCAGAAAAACGCCCGTCCGCTGTATCGGTACCACAAGTTCGCAGGGAGTGGGCTCGATGGCTGGAATGGCAAAACAGCCAACGCCGCCACGAACTTCATCATCGAGTGCACATGGAATCCGGGCGTTGTGACCGTAAACGGAAAGACGGTCTCCAACGTCAAAGAGACCGACATGGTTTATCTAATTGCTCGCGGCACGAGTGGCAACTAATAACAAGAAGGGAGGGGCGCCAGATGCGAAAAGACAAGAAAGAGCAAAATGAAATCGCGAGGCCTGTTGGCAAGCACTTTGCGCAGGTGGATGATTCTAAGGCAGAGCCTTGCTGCGTAGAGTCGGCGGCCCCTGCTTCCAAAATGCGCAAGCGCCTGTGGGCGGTTGCGGTGCTGCTATGCGCCGTCGCGATTGTGGCGGGTACCCACCTTACTTACACGGCCTTTTTGGCGGGCGACTTCCTTAAGTCGGTCGCTGTCTCGGGCACGTCACAGGCGCTGTTTGCCTCGGACATGCTTACGGGCTACACGAATGAGACGCTGAATGACGAGGGTATTGCCGTCCGAAGCGTCATCGCCGACACGAGTGGGGAAAACTGCTCTTTTACCTTTCGCATTTACAACCATCTGCTGGGCGACAAGAACAAGGTCAACGACAAGGACGTTAACGCGACGCTGAGCGTGAAGGCGACGGGAACGACGAAAGCTTGGAGCATAAGCGGTTCGCCCACGCTGACGGCGGGCGGCACGGTCGACCTTTCCTTCCCTGCCAACAGGGCAACCATGTATACCTATAAGGTTACATTTTCCAAGGCGGACCTCAACAAAGCATCCTTCACCGTTAAGGCCCAGGTCGGTTCCAATAGCCCCGGCACCAATCTTAAATGGCTCGCCGCCAAGATTGCGCCTTCCGAGCGTGCAGAGGTAACGGCTTCGGGCGTTTCGGGCGAGTGGGTCGACAAGAACTCGGATATCAACGCTTTCGACGCTTACAACTATCGCGCGACCGTTACGGGCGCGCCAACAAAAATCAAGCTTACATGGGGCGACAAGGTTGAGCTTGACCCATTTTTGGCGACGAATCATTCCGACGCGACCTTTGATGGAAGGTCGGTTACGTTCACCATGGATCCCGGGTCGGAGATTATTACCTTTTACCGTTCGACGGATACCGCGCCCGGCAGCTTGGATGACATCGGTGTTACGTGCAGGGCTGCGTAGGCCAACCGCAATCTGTGATTTTGAGACCCCGCACGGGGCATGAGATAGAACGAGGTAGGACCAGATGAGAACGGCAAAGCGCATAACAACCGCATGCCTGACTGCGATCATGATTTTCCAGGCGCTTGCGCCCTCCACGGAGGTGTTCGCGCAAGAGCTCGACGCCGTCATGGAGGCATCCGTCTCCGCCGCGCGCGCCGCGGGCAACACGGCGCGCTCCGTACAGGATGCTGTGGCCACCGCGCTGCAAGATGCTGACCAGGCTACATCTGATGATGTCGCAACGACTCCGGGCGCCGACGCTGGCGCTACCGAGGGCGGCGACGGTTCTACCAACGCTGGCGAATCACAGGACTCCACGACCGATGGAACCACTAACGGCGATACCCCAACGGAGGGCGACGCGTCCCAAGACGATGCGGCTGCCGATGAGGGTGCTGCTGACGGAGAACAAGCGGATGACGCGGACGCGGATGCTGCTGATCAGGCAAACACCGCCCCCACCATCGCTACTGTCGAGGATCTCAGGCACGCGTTGGGTGACGGCAATGTCATCACTGACGACTTGGGCGCCGTCACGGCCGTTACCTTTGAGTCCAACGCCGACCTTATCGCCATCTCCAACACCGATCCCGCCATCTACCAGAACGCGAACATCTCCAAAGGTGGCTCGACCGGCATCGACTTCGACGTGTGCGGCGCGGAGATCGTGGACGGCCTGGGTAGCCTCACGTTCCAGGGCTTCGGCAGCGATGCCTACCCTTTCAAAGGCGCGCTCAACCTCGGCGACAGGACCCTGACCGTCAACAAGACGGTCTTCAACAACATCGAGCTCAGCGACGCCAACAGCACCGTAAAGCTCACCTGGAAGGGTACCGATGCCCAGCCCATCGTGGCCGCAAAGGTCACGGGCGCGGACAAGACGCTTGCTGCCACCGTAACCGTGGGCACGCCCAAGAGCGATACCGAAAAGGACATCTGCAAGCTCGCCTCGCCACTTGTGGGCGAGGTCACGGGCGCGCTCACGCTTAACGCAACCTACGTGACAAGCGCGAACAGCCCCCTGGCGATCGATATGCAATCGAGCACAGGCAACATGGGCTTGCTTGTGAACACCCTTGCCGAAGGAGCATCGCTTACGCTTGCGGGCCTCGCCCTGCCGGACAAACTCGACGGTACCCCCACTATCAACGCGACAGCCGCTGATGCCAACGCGGGGGGTCTTATCGGCGAGGCGCGGGAGGGTGCCACCGTCGCCCTACCAACTGGCATCGATGTCTCGGCGCTGAGCGTCGCAGGTAAAAACGCGGCGGGCGGTCTTATCGGTAAGGCCACCAACCTCACGCTCAACATCGCTGATGGCGTAACGGTTAAGCCGGCGTGCAACGTCGGCGATAAAGACAGCGCTTGCTCCGGTGGCGTCATCGGCGACGTGAGCTTTGCGCAAGGATTTATCGTTAAGCCCAATATGTTCGACCTGGGCAAGCTTGTGACGCTTGGTGCATCGCAACGCGCCGGCGCCCTTTTTGGTGTGGCCGATATTTCTAATGGCGACATCGTGGTGCAAGGCGGAACGTATAAGAGCAAGTTCACCTTACCGGAAGAAGTTAGCTTCAACGGCAGCTACGGCGGCCTTGTCGGCAAGGTGTTTGCGACGGCAAAAGGCGTCGATGAGTCGCTGCGCGCCTTTGTGGTCCAAAAGGATGCGGATAAGAAAACGTGCTCAATTGAGTTTGAACTTGCGGGCAAGCTGTCCGATACGGGCGGTGTTGTTGGCTATGTTGGCGATAGCGCGGACTCCAATTCGCAGCCTGTCGCCGTTGTGCTCGACGGCGTGACGGTTGCGTGCAAGGGAGATGCTTCGGCGCGAACGGACGCCGGAAAGTTCGGTGGTGCTGTGGGCGTTGTCGACGCGCGCAATGTCCTTGACGTGCGAGATTTCAAACTTACAAGCGACAATCCTATCGGTAAGGCGCAAAGCAACCGTGCCGCGGGAATTGCAGGCTCCGCGTGGAATGCTGTAATCAAATTCAGCGGCATCACGGATCTGTCGGGCGCAAGTTTTGCCGAAAACAGCACGACGGGCCAGCTCGTATACGAGAACCACAACGCGCTGATTTTTGCTGTCGGCGATGGCTCTGACGCTGACAAGGGTGCAGCGGGCTGGACCTTCAAACGTAGCAATACTGCCTCGAAGACGGACGACATCGCGACCTACGGCGAAGTTATTCGTCTGGGCGGCGACTTCATTAAGCTTGATGTGGACACTCATAAGTTGACCTTGCCGGATTCGCTGACGGCAGCTAACGGTGCCTACACCCTAACCTCTGTTGAGGATTTCGCCAAACTTGCAATCACCTGGCAAACCAACGGCTACTACTCCATGGTCGAGGGCGTTTCCGAAAACAACCCGAACATCTTGCAGTCCTCGACCATTACGGTGAACGGCACTATTGATCTCAAGGGCACGGGCCTGACGGGTTTCACGCAGGATCGTGCAGACGGCTCGCAAGTTTTCTCGGGAACGTTGAACGGCGGCGGCACAAATGGCAACGGCACAATCAACCTTGCCGTCGGCGAGCCGTACGGCAAGCGTGGTGAAGCTGTGCTCGACGGCAATGACACGAGCAACGGCAACGGCAAAATCTACCGCCACGGCCGCTTGGGCTTGTTCGCGGCCGTCAACGGCGCAACCATCTCCAACGTCACAATCGCTGGTTCCATGAAGTTCGATAACGGTTCGGCTATCGATGCCGGGTCGCTTGCAGGTACCATCGTCGGCAACCTGCCATTGTCTGGCGTAACGTGCAAAACGAATATCGCGTGTGATGATACGTTCGGCAACGAAGTGAACATTGGTGGTATTGCGGGCAGCGTGTCGGCGGCTTCTACGGTTGCGTTTAAGGATAACAGCAGGGCTCAAGCGACCATCGCTGCAACTAAAACGCTTAACGGCAATAGTCGCATTGGCGGCGCCATTGGTTATGTGGGCGATTATGGCTCGTCATTCAATGTTGCGGGCCTCGAAGTCGCCGGATCAATCGAAACCGGCAATTGCACCAGCGGCAAGATTGCCCAGGTCGGCGGTCTTATCGGCTGCATCGCACAGAGCACCTATGGGGCTGATGGGGCAATAGCCAACTCGGCCAAAAAGGACGTTAACATTACGGGCCTTTCGTTCAACTCGTTCAAGATGGGAGTCGGAAAGAACGGCGATAAGCTCAATGGCGTGGGCGGTCTCTTGGGTTATAGCTGGGGCAACGCGGTCGTAACTATCGGAGATGACAACATTAACAAGAGTGAAAACTCCTATGCTTTGAAAACGACCAACGCTTCTATAATCGCGACTGTGGATGATTCCAAGGAGCTTGGCGGCCTTGTATACGCAGCCAGCGGTCACTGGATTATCAACAACTACGCCATCGATCTCTCGGGCACAAAGATTAATGCAGGCGCCGCTCAGACGCTCGGCGTTCTAGTTTGCCGCGGCTGCAAGGTGGATGATAAGACGACATATGGCGTCGAGAGCTACCTAGGCCTGTACTTGGAGGACAGGGCTTATTGGGATACCGCCTATAGGGTGCCCACCGGCGAGGGGGCCATCGTTGCGTCGGGCGTAACGTCCTTCGATGAATGGGTTGGCAGCGGTGTAAAACCAAACAACGGCAGCAAGCTCATGGACGCCGACTGGAACACGGTCGTTTCGCTACACACACAGAAAAACAAGCTGGACATGGACGGCGATTCCACAAAAGACAACAGCTACCATAATCGCTCGTCTTTCGGTCGAAGCCAGAATACGAACGGCAATACCCGCTACTTCTACAACCTCGACATAGCCTCTAAGAATTGTGAAGGCGGCTTTAGTGGCAGTCAAATCGATACAGCGGACAAGCTGCTCTTATGGTCTGCTTTCTGCTATGCTCCCGCCGGTATTCGTTCGACAATCGTTCCCGATGGTACGACAGGGCTCGATGATTCCATAACCATAACGGGCACAATCGATTTGGCCGGCTACAGCTACTATCCCACTCAACCGATCGGAGAGGTGACGGTTAATAATGCGGCCATCACCTTCTACTACTCCAAGATCAAGGCCGAGCAGAATGGCAACAAGCTAAACTCCGATGCCACCCAGCACGAGAACATGCACTGCGGTCTTTTTCAAACGGTGGCAGACGGCGATCTCACAGTAAGCAACGTCACTTTGGGTGGTACCGTTGGGCCCGTTATCAATGACGGAAAGAGCTCTACTGACGCTATTGGCGCGGGCGGAAGCTCATCGGGCGCGCTCGTGTGCCGCTACGTGTATGGGTCCAGCGACGGCAATGGCACCAAGATTAGAAAGATCTCAATTGATGATCTTACACTCAACAATCTGATTGTCGACGGCGCCAACAGCGCCACGGACGCTAACGCCTATATGCCTCTGCTCATCAACGAGATGCAGAAGTACGTGAGCCTGAACGCGAAGAATATCAAGACTACTGGGTACACGAGTGGCACCAAGGCGGCTACGTCGCTGTTCGGAAAGCTTGGTGTAGGCAGTGAGGCCGATCAGGTGACGGCGAAGTTTGAGCAAATCAGCTTGCCCAGCCAAGAGAACAATACGATCTTCACCCATGCGAGCCTGCTGGAGAGTTTTGGCTACGGAAGCACGAGCACGGGCTCTGCGGACTACACCTTTACTAGGGCTGATGCCGATGCGGGCAAGGTGACCTACGGATCCGAGATTGATGGGAGTACGGAGTACCCGGGCAAGCAGCTTTGGTATTACGACGAAGCGACGTATGGTGCCGTGAGCGGCTATGTGACGGTTGATGGTAAGAAGGACGGTGACGTCAGGCCTTGGTTCGGTGACTACCTTCCTTATGTTTACAAGGGAAAAGCCGCCGAGGATGGCGTCCAGTATCACGAAATTAAAGTCAACCAGCGCATTCCAAAGCTGGTAATGGGATGTGGTACCTACGGCGATCCTTATTCCGTCACAAACGCGGCGGAGATGAATGCCATTGCCAACTACATTAATAACATGACGGCGCTTGACGGCTGGGAGGTCACCATTGTCGCCGACCAGGGTAGGCTCTGCACTCGCCGCAGCAGCGATCACTCGACCGACAATGAGGTTACGTACGTCTACAAGCAGGCGAACGGTACCGATAATAAATGGGAGAAGAAGACTGGAGACGTGTCGACCAATTCCCCGCAGACGCTGAGCGACGAAACCATGCACCGCTATATGCAGAGCGCGTATTACAGCATCGAGCCTACTGAGGGCAATACGATTACTCTCGACGGCGCATCGTTTGGCGGTTTTGGAAATAGGGCCAACCCGTTTAGGGGCGTCATCGTTGGCAACTTTGGCAGTGATAATAAAAACGCAACCATCAAGATAGAGAATAACGAGGGTTCGCTTCGCGGCCTTATTCCCTATAGTTACGGCAGCGTGGTGCGCGATCTGAATATTCGCTATGTGAACGCGTCGGCGACTATTACTTATTCTGCCAAGGATGCCGACGGCGTTCCGACGGCGTTTTTCGGTGGCGTTGTCGGCTGCATCCTTGGTGGCGATAACATTATCGATGGCGTGGTCGTTAATGGGACGACGGCCGAAAACCCTACAACGGGATTTACCGTCACGGGCGGTGGCGACAAGCCGCATCTTGTTCCCATTGGTGGCTACGTCGGTGCCATTGCGGGTGGCGGCGTGATTTTCCGCAATATGGACAAAAGCGGAAAATCTTCCTGGCGTGCTGGAACTGGTGACAAATCTCGTGGTCTGGGAAAGGGCAACTTTGATCTCTACAACAATCCCTACGTCGGTCGCGTGATTGATGGCTATGCCTTTAGCGAGGGCTGTAAGGTTGAAAACGGTAACGCTAACTACCAGATTAACGAGCTCACAAAAAAAGGAACCCCCTGTGTCACCACCACGGGCACCGACAACAAGTACCTCGGCACTAACGCCGAGGCTCCTGTGACCATGGTGAAAAACGCCCAGGGCCTTTTGGTGCTCTCGGCCATCATCAGCTCGGGTGCGGGTGCTGGCGCGGCACATACCAACTACTCCAATAATGGCGTGTTCCGCGGTTCCAAGGCTTACTGGGGCAGCGATTCGCAAGACCCGGCGATATGCGGCTACCTGTTTGGCAACAAGGAATATGGCAAGGTACGGAATGCTAACTACGCAAATGTGGGCAAGCCTGAGAGTGCTGCCGGCGATTTCGAAATCGCCAAAAACGACGACCAGAAGGCCCCCGGCAAGCAGGGGTGGCACGGCCCGCTCGACCATGATGACGATGTAAATTCGCCCTACCTGGTGGCGTCCTACGCTGCCGACTACCAAACGGGCTATGTGTGCGCGTCGAAATCGATCGGCATGAGCTTGGAGTTCAAGCAGGGCGGCACCTACGATATGACCGACTACGGCACGGGGTACGTGGGCCTAAACGGCCGCTACTATTCCAATGCCTGCAATTCGAACCAGCCGGGCACCGACCGCGACCGTATTACGCCGCACGTAGCCACGATCGACGGTAACGGCGCCACCATCACGGTGGGTACCGAAGGCACCGCCTACGGCGTCGTCGAATACGCCGACGACGACTATAAGGTCTCGGGCGTGGGTGGTCTATTCAGCACCGTGATGTTCACCTCCACCAATGTGGGGCAGAGCGTCACCGCGAACGACGGCGCGCAGGTCAAAGACCTCACCTTTAGCAACTGCAACGTAGCGCTCACCTATATCGACACCAACGGCGAAGCCAAACCAGGAGAGGCGCCGAACGACCTTACCGGTGCCGGCCTTTTGGCGGGTGCAACGGCCAACTACGACGACGGCACGTGCGGCATCTACCGCAACGTGCAGATGAAGAACTGCACCGTGTCGGGCGCAAAGAGCGTAGGAGGGCTTCTTGGCAGCTCGGGCCGCGCCAGACGAACTACGAGCGAAGACAGAACCTATATGGTCGAGTTCGGGGACGGGTGGGGCCCCGCGTATCTCTATGACTGCTCATACACTGGCCTTAACGTCACGGGCGAGAAAAATGTCGGTGGCTATGTGGGTACGGTCGCCTCGGCGTGCGGTGTGTGGACAACCGCAGGCACAGGGGTGAGCGAAAGGACCGTTGGCAAAAACTCGACCATAACTGCCACAGGGACAGTGCCCTACGTGGGCGGCGTGCTCGGCTATGTCGAAAGAAGCGATATCTCGGTCAACACCAACATCGGCACCACCACAGCGGCCCAGTCGTCGTGCACGGCAGTCATCTCTGGGGTAAACGTGCTAGCCACCGGGTCGAACTCCGATGACCATATGGGCGCCGGCGGCGTGGTCGGACGCGCCCGTGGCGGCGTTATTTCTATGAGCAACGTGCGCATTGATGGCGGAAACGGCACCGAGAACGCCGTCATCGGCGATAAGGCCGGAACGAACAATAGCATCTACAATGCGGGCGGCCTGATTGGTGAGGTTACGAGTAGCGGTAGCCCCAACAAGTACTGGTTCGACGACTGCAGTGTCAAGAATGTCAGCATCGCCGGCACCGGCAAATGCTCGGGCGGGCTTATCGGCTACTTCTTCAGCAATGTGAATATAGCCTGCAACAACATCGCGATCGAGAACGCTACGATTAAGGGTAACTGGAGCGGCGGTCTGCTGGGCGCGAATAACGCGAGTAACAGCGGATCCGTCGTCATCGACGTTACCAACACAAAGGTATCCAACACCACGTTTAGCGAAAGGTCCAACGGCGGCATTATGGGCGACGGGCGCGGCCAGTTCCATCTGTTAAACGTGCTCATGGACAGCAATAGCTACAATGCGGGCAAAACCCAGGGCGTACTCTTGGGCGAGGTTGACACGGGGGATGGTAAGTACAGCCTTTCCGCAGCGGGCGTGGAAGTAAAGCCCGGTAGTGGCAAGACCACGAGCGACCTGCCGCCGATGGTTTACACGACCAATACGAATACGGCTGCTGTTAACGAGAAAACTTATATTGCCTTCGGCGACTACAACGGCACAGCTGCCGCGCCCAACGAGAACAAAACGCTTTACGGCGCAGGCGATACTGCTACCACGGCAACGAGTCCGTACGTGACCACGAGGCCCGTGAGCACGCTGGCGGTGCGTGCCTCCGACGGCGACACCACCGACCGCTACCTGTTTGGCGACGGCGCCGCCATTGACACCGCGACGACCATCCAAAGCCAAGCGGGTGCCCGCGTTCCCGGCCGCTACACCTACACCAACATCGCCGGCATCAATGATGCCGGCGCATACCAAAACACGAGCACCTATAGCGCGGACAGCTCGCGTAGCACCTATAACGCTAACAACATTACTTCGGGCAAGAAGGCCAAAACTGACTTCCCCGTGCTCGTGATTCCGGGCAACGATACCACGACGGTGGAGAGCTACCTGAACATCGTGACCAATGGCGGCTTCTCCGATGCCCGCCGCCTCAACGGCAGCACCGCGCATGTGACCGCCACCGCCGAGGTCTTCTCGCTCGCCGATAACGGCACCTTCGTCAAGGACGTAGCCGCCTCGCAAGCGCCCACGCTCAAGGTGCTCAACAATGGCACGAGCTCTATGGCATTCCGCGCGAGCACCGACTGGGACAATGAGCAGGGGCGCTTCACGCTGCTTACGGTCACCTTTAGCGAGGCCGGCCAGAGCTACCGTGTACAGGTACCCATCATCGTCAAGCGCATGCTCGAGATCGACTTTACCGCCACCTACTCCGAAGGTGCGAACTTCAAGGCTGCCGACTATGCGACAAAATACGACAAGCACGTACTTGTGAGCAGCGGCGACACCATGACCGGCTACCTTACCTGGACCTATGGCAGCGCTCGGGGCAAGCCGGTCGATTACGGCTGGAACACGCTGCTCGAAGCCGGCGGCTCTATGGGTCCGCTCAACAAGAGCATTACCTTCGGTGCCACGCTGCCCGAGGGTACACAGCTCACACTCGTGGACACGGCCAACAACAGCCGCGAATATCACTACACGGTGGGCACGGGTGGCGCGACGTCAGTCAAGCTCACCGAGTTTGTGGACGCTGGCAACAAGGCTTACTACACCGAACCGTGGCTGAGCGAAATCGTGGGCGTGAAGGCCGATGAGGCCAAGGAGGACAAGGACGGCGCTTGGGTCAAGCTCGCCGATGACGAGGTCAAGGACAAGAGCCAGGCCGAACTCGCGAAGATGGCTGGCGCCAAGGTCGATGGCGCGTACTACCGCGCGCGCACTTCTTCCGACGCGACGGGCACGTTCTATACCCTCTCCGTTGATAAGGAAGAGCCCAAGAGCGAAAACTTCTACTTGGTGGTGCGCACGCCGGCGGGGTCCGCGGGCGTCAACGGCTACACCGCCACCACGGTGGACACGAGCCTCAACGAGCACATCAACTACCTGCTGCGAGGCAAGAAAGCAGCCGACGGCAAGGCTGCCGAGGATGGGCACCAGAATACGCCCTCGACCTACAGCGTGGCATCAAACTACACGCACAGCCTCGTTGACAACAAGCGTAACCTCGTCGACAACAGGGACAGCATCAACCGGATGGAGCTCAAGGAAGCCACCTATTCGCTTTCCATGAACGTGAGCGACACCGTGACGTTTGACTCGAGCCAGCAATACACGAGCTCTGACGCGCTGTATTATCAGCTCGATTCGTCGCTTGTCACCTATCACGATGGCGTCATCGCGGGCTCGGTAGGATACCCCACGGGCACGCAGGGCACGTATGAGTTCTACGTTAAGGTGGGTGATAACTACTACACCTGGGGCGGGTCGGGTTGGAATTTGGCCGGCACGAAGGAGACCCCAGTGGTGTCGGGCCTTAGTTGGACTGCGAACGGTGGCGACATGTCACTGGTGCTTACCGATGCTGAGGGTAATCCCATCGATATGTCGGGCCTGCGCGAGATCGCCAAGAACCATGTCAACGCCTTCACCGTTACCATGAGGGCCGCGCTCACCATGACGGAGCCTGCCTGCCAGGCGGGTATCGTGGCCTCGCAGAACAGCGGCACCGACCGCTACACCAAACCCAACTACCGCGCGTACCTTTCCACGCATGCCGACACGCTCAGCACCAGTAGCAACTCGGCATACAACGATGGCGGCGCCGGCTACTACCGTATGGATGTGGGCTCATCGACCATCGCGCTCGAGGCGTCTAAGAAATCCCAGTTGGGCATCAACATCGATGACCTCAAGTCCGCTGACGGCGAGATCGCTCTGGTGGGTACCTACGACCTGAGCAAGCTCACGGGCGCCGAGGCTAAGATCGACGCCGCAAACACGGTGACCTACACGCTGAGCCTGGAGCAGCGGCAAGATAATGGCGGCTATGCTCCGGTCGGCGATATCTCGAACTACATTACGGTGCTCGGCAGCGATTACCTAGGCACGGGTGCGGCATCCGCCGACGGCAACAGCTATGTGTTCACCGACACCAAGACCAACGGCGCGTTCCTCACGCGCGACGGCAACAGCCTTGCCTTTAAGCATGCCTTCCGCGTTAAAGTGAATACGAATGTTGAGGGTGAGAACCAAACTTACGCAAACTACCGCTTGGTGCTTACGGCCAATATTATGACCGGCAACGTTGTCGACGACACACCGGTCAACGTTAGCAACCTTGATGGCTATTCGCACTCCGACTACGTGACGTACACGCTAGCGCGCATCAACACCGAGGGCATTCGGCACGAGACGAAAACCAACTAGCTACGCGAGGGGCGGCAACCACCCGGTTGCCGCCCTTTTTTCTTGTTCGCCTGACCCGCTGCTGTCCCAGCTACCCACCAACTTTCCAGCTTTCCACCCAACTTACCACCTAAGGTGGAAAGCTGGTAGGTTAGCTGGAAAGCTGGTAAGTTAGGTGGAAAGTTGGAAAGTTAGCTGGAAAGCTGGAAAGTAAGTGGAAAGCTGACATGTTAGGCGCGGGTTGACGAGGGGTTAATAATTGCATAAACCATACCGGCCAAACAAAAAGATACCAATCTGGTTGGTAAAACACCGTCAATGAGTCGCGAGCCAACTAGCTGCGTAAATAAAACCTAAAGAACTGTTGCAAATTAATGGCAAATGCCCAGATGCCGCCGTTGCGATTTTCAATTAACTGTTACGCGGGAACAGCAAAATGCTACTATCTAACAAGCACGTAAGAAAGCAGATTAACGGTTAAGGCTAAGAAGTGGCAGGCATGTCAGAAGCAACAAGGACTCGCGCGCATGCGCCCGAGGTTAGGCAGCGCGCCGTCGAGATCCTCCAAGAGGGGGTCGGTCACCGCGCCCTCGCCGCAAAGCTTGGCATTCCCCAGGCCACGGCTCGTCAGTGGGCCCGCGCATATGCCGTGGGCGGTGCCGACGCCGTGCTCAACGCGGGCGCTCGTCATCACACCTATTCGTACGACGTAAAGCTCGCCGTGGTTAAGGACCGTCTGGAAAACGGCCTGACGGTTCGCGAGGCCATGATCAAGCACAAGATTCCCAGCGAGTCTTCAGTCAAGGCTTGGTGCCGCCAGTATCGCGAGAGCGGTGAGTCCGCGCTGGTTGATAAGCCGCGCGGCCGCAAGCCGCGCGTTAAAAAGGCGGAATAACGAACGGGATGGTGCGCCCACAGGGGCGCATTTTTCTTGCCGCCCCTCTGCTCCAATGCGGACAGACTCCTTACCCCGCACGTACAAAACTCCCCAGTTGACCGAAAACCAGCCGCCGCTACTCCTCAATTGAGCTATAACGTTAAACAATTGCAGCGTTTTTGCATGGGGGAGTGATGGTATGACGCTACTGTATTTCCTTACCCTGTTTCCGCTGGTACCGGCACTGGGCATGCTGGTCGCGCGCGGTGACCGCGCCCGCGATGCGGTGGGGCTCATAGGTTCCGGCATTATTATGGCGGTGACAGTTGTAGTCGCCGTCATGTTTTTTGGCACGGGTCCGCAGAGCTTTGAGGTTGCCCCCGGCACCTCGCATGTGCTCTCGATCGTCAGCTCCGCCATCGATGTCATCCTGTGCGTCGTCATCCTGTACAACGCGTTCAAATATAGGAACGCGCTCACCACGGTGCTCGGCATAGTCCAGCTGGTGGGCTCGCTCGCCTTTGCAGCCATGACGCTGCCCGCGGCCGAAGCCGTCACCGCAACGCCGCTCTACCTGGACTATATGAGCGTGATCATGGTCCTCGCCGTCGGCATTGTCGGCAGCCTGATCTGCGTGTATGCCCTGGGCTACATGAAGGACTTCCAGGCCCACGACGAGCACGAGGCCGCGCTGCGCGGGCAGACCGCGCCCGACCGACGCCCGCAGTTCCTGGCGCTTATGTTCCTGTTCCTCTCGGCCATGTTCGTCATCGTGACGAGCGACAACCTTGAGTGGCTGTTCTGCGGCTGGGAAATCACCACCGTGTGCTCGTTCCTTATGATTGGCTACACGCGCACGCCCGAGGCCATCAAGAACGCCTTCACCCAGGTCATCCTCAACATGCTGGGCGGCATCGCGTTTTTGGCCGGACTCATGTACCTGCACGTTAACGGCATGCCGCTGACCATCTCGGGCATGATCGAGCTTTCCGGCGCCGGAACCGCGCAGTCCGCGCTGCTGGTGATGCCGGTCATCCTGTTGTCGCTCGCCGCCCTTACCAAGGCCGCGCAGATGCCGTTCCACACCTGGCTGCTCGGCGCCATGGTTGCCCCCACGCCCACGAGCGCCCTGCTGCATTCGTCCACCATGGTCAAAGCCGGCGTGTTCCTAATGGTCAAGCTGAGCCCGCTCTATGCCATCTATCCCGTGACCGGCTTTATGGTCACGAGTGTGGGTGCCATCACGTTTTTGCTCGCTGCCCTCATGGCCATCTCGCAGAGCAACGCCAAGCGCGTGCTCGCGTACTCCACCATTTCCAACTTGGGCCTCATCAGTGCCTGCTTGGGTGTCGGCGCGCCCGAGGCCGTATGGGCGGCCATCTTCCTGATTCTGTTTCACACGGTGGCAAAGTCGCTGCTGTTCCTGTGCGTGGGCACGGCCGAGCATCATATCGGCAGCCGCAATATCGAGGACATGGACGGTATGTTCAGCCGCATGCCGCACCTGACGCGCCTGATGATGCTGGGCATCATGGGCATGTTTGTGGCGCCGTTTGGCATGCTCGTGTCCAAGTGGGGCGCCCTGGTGGCGTTTGCGCAGACCGGCAACGTGCTCATGATCATGGTGCTTGCCTTTGGCTCGGCCGCGACGTTTTACTTCTGGGGCAAGTGGCTTGCCAAGCTTTCGGGCGTCGATCCCACGGCTCAAAACGTTGAGGTCAATGTCCATAAGACCGAATGGATGGCGCTCAACACCATTGCCGCACTGCTGATTCTGTGCTGCGTGGCGTTCCCGATTATCTCGAGCGGTCTGGTGTCGCCTTACTTGGCCATGGTGTTTGGCCGCGTGCCGTACGTTATTGGCAAGGACGCCATGTATCTGATGGTGGTTATCGTGGCTTTTATCGCCGTGGTGCTGCTGACGTCGTTCCGCGTGAGCAATAAGCCGCACGTCAACGTGTACCTTTCGGGCGTGGGAACCGACAAATATCGCTATTTCCGCGGCTCGATGGGACACGAGGTGAAGGCCGAAAAGCGCAATTGGTACTCGGAGGACGCCCTTGGCGAGAAGCGTATCGGCCCCGCGGGCAGCGTCGTGTGCTGCAGCATCATCCTGTTCGCGCTGCTGTGCTGCGCATGGATTGGACCCGAGCGGCTTGCCATGAGCGCCCCCTCGGTGCTGCGCGGCAAGTATTTTGAAGGTTCGGGTGTCGTGGGCATCTTTATTGGTACCGTGGTGTTTGCCTTGCTGGCGCCGCTTGTGGGCGGCCTGATCGACGGCGTTGACCGTAAGCTTTCGGCTCGCATGCAGGGCCGTGTGGGCCCGCGCCTGCTGCAACCGTTCTACGACGTTGCCAAGCTGCTGCGCAAGGCCCCTGCCAGCGTAAACACCATGGACGATACCTACATGGCGTGCGCGCTCATCTTTACCGTCGTGGGCGGCGGCATCTTTGTGTCGGGCTCCAACACGCTGCTGTGCGCTTTTATGGTGACGCTCGCCGCGATCTTTGTGGTGCTGGCGTCCGCCTCGACGCAAAGCCCGTTTGCCCAGGTCGGTGCCGACCGCGAGCTGCTGCAGGTCATGAGTTACGAGCCCGCCGTTCTGCTGATGAGCGTGGGCCTGTACCTTGCCACCGACAGCTTCGATTCCATCGCCGTGACGGGGCAGTCGGCCCCCATCATCGTGTACAGCGCGCCCATTTTCCTCGCGCTGCTCGCGGTACTTACCATCAAGCTGCGCAAGTCGCCGTTCGATCTTTCGTACTCGCATCACGCGCATCAGGAGATCGTCCAGGGCGTCGCCACCGAGATGAGCGGCGGCACGCTGGCCAAGATGACCCTTATGCACTGGTGCGAGACCGTGCTGTTTTTGATGTGGGTGGGCATGTTCTTTGTTTGGGACAACCCGGTGAGCTGGGTGGTCGCCCTGGTCGTGATGGCCGCGACGTATTTTGTCGAGGTGCTCATCGACAACACCTTCGCGCGCAGCACCTGGCGCAGCTGCTTTAAGCTCGGCTGGGGCGTGGCGCTGGTGTTTGGCCTGCTCAATCTTATGCCCATCATCGTCGACGTGTTTATTTAGGAGGCGGCATCCATGGATCATAAAATGTCGCGCTCGCCGTGGGTTATTCATTACG
>OKRX01001041.1_pt1 | contig 21372 bp, 16 predicted proteins | sample 1601241 | NCBI WGS metagenome assembly OKRX01 (sample SAMEA3541500, study PRJEB24748) | human gut metagenome | biome: human gut; feature: human-associated habitat; material: faeces | place: China | collected 2012
AATCATATTAGGTGATGACAATGAATTTATATCAATTACGTTATTTTACGACATTAGCACAAGAAGAACATTATACAAAAGCAGCTTTAAAATTACATATTACTCAACCGAGTTTAACGCATGCCATTCATTTATTGGAAGATGAACTAGATGTTGCGTTGTTTGAAAAAAAGGGAAGAAATGTTGTTCTAACAAAGTATGGAAAACTTTTTTTAAAAGAAATCGAGCCAATTCTTAATCGTTTAGATGATTCTATAGAAAATATTAAACAAATTTCAAAAGGAAAAGAAACTTTAAATATTGGTTTTGTAAGAAGACTAGGGATGAGCTATATTCCCCAACTAATTTCTTCTTTTCAAAATGAAAATGTGACCTTTCAATGCCATAGTGGTTTTTCTTATGATCTTATTCATGATTTAAAGAAAAATGATTTAGATATTGTTTTTTGTTCCTATGTAGATGATCAAGATATATTTTTTAAACCTGTTGTAACACAAGAGTTTTATGTAATCGTCAGTCTTAATCATCCACTTGCTAAAAATGATGAAATTGATTTAAAACAAATAGAAGATCTACCTTTTATTACTTTTACTAAAAATAGTGGAATTCGTCCAATGATCGATCATCTTTTAGAAAAGTCAAAAATACATCCTCATATATCAATGGAATTAGAGGAAGATGAAGTCGTTGGTGGTTTTGTAGGTCATGATTTAGGGGTAGCGATTGTTCCTGATATGGCAGTTTATGATTTGTTGCCAATCAAAAAAATAAAAATTAAAGATATAGATGAAAAACAAACATTTTATATGGCTTATTTAAAGAATACGCAAAAATCTAAAGCATTTCTTGAATTTATTGAGCATGTAAATTGTGATGTATTGTAGAAAAACAAGTCTTTTTTCTAAAATGGAAAGAGACTTTTTTAATTGATTAAAAATGATACACTACCATTTGTAGTGGAGAAAGTCGTATGGAATATAAACTAATAGCTTTTGATATGGATGGAACATTATTAAATTCCAATGGGCAATTATCTGCACCGTCTTATAATTACCTGAAATTACTTTTAAGCAAAAGTTTCCCTTTTACAATCGCTTCTGGTCGATCCCCTCTCAGCGTTTGTTCTATTTTTAAAAATTTAAATTTTGTTATTCCTATGATTTTACTAAACGGCGCTATTATTTACGACTTTCAAAACAATAAAGCTGTAACATCTACTCCCATTCCTCATACTTCCAGACAGCTTTTAGATGATTTGCGCCAATCTTTTAACTTGCCTGAATTTCAAATCCTTAGCTCTGCATCAGGAAATGTAATTTCACTCTTTTCCTCTCCCGAGCATTGGGAACCTTTTTGGAAACATTATCGTATTCCTTTTCAGAACAATGATCCTGCACCACCATCTTCTTTGATATATACGATTTTCATGGATCATCACCCGGAACAGCTAGAATATATTTACAATACACTACAAAAAACTGATTTATTTTCTCTTGATTTTTACAAAGACACTTATTTACCAGAAACCTGGTTTTTAGAAATATACGATAAACACGCCTCCAAAGGTCAGGCATTAAAGACTTTAAAGGAATTATATAATTTTGAAAATATTACTTGTTTTGGAAACGGAGAGAATGATTTATCTCTTTTCTCAGAAAGTACATGGTGCTGCGCCGTAGATAACGCGAAGTCTTCTTTAAAAGATCATGCTTCTCAAATTATACCAGATTGCGATCACAATGGAGTTGCCGAATATTTGTTTCAGGTTTACCTTACTGAAAATCTTTGGAAAACATTACAAAGCTCCCCTTCCATTGTACAGCTTACTTCAACCCTTATGGCGTATTTTTCACTAAAACCCGTTAATTCTACATTTTTACCAGATTTTCTAAAAACCCACACCTGCCATACCCCGCACAAGAATTTAATCTATATTCTGGCGGATGGGCTTGGAAGTAATATTCTGACAAAGCACCTGCCTAAGAACTCTTTTTTTAACACACATTTCAAAACAAATCTTGTTTCTGTGTTTCCACCTACTACGGTTTCTGCAGCAACTGCTTTAGAAACCGGACTATATCCTTCTCAAAGTGGATATTTGGGCTGGAGTATTTACTGGCCTTATTTAAAACAAAATATTGCAGTTTTTACGAATTTGACTGACGATGGAATACCCGCTTCACATGAAAATATTGCGAAGCAATATCTCTATCACCCGGATTGGATAAATGAACTTAACAACTCCAACATCAACACAATAGAAATTGATATTTCTTATCCATTCACTGATGATCTGATTGCTCAATCAGTAGAAAAAATATGTAAATTCACAAATTCACCTGGAGAACATATTCTATATCTCTACTTGAATGAACCCGATCATACATTACATAAAAAAGGAACTCAGTCGCCTGATGTAACATCACTGTTGATTGACATTGAAAAAATGATGTTACAACTATCTAAGATGTGTGCTGATACACTTTTCATTTTCACAGCTGATCACGGCTTTATTGATGTTGACCCTCTTTGTTTGGAAGACTATCCCGAATTAATGAATATGCTGCAAGTTCCGCCTTCCTTAGAACCGCGGGCTATGAATTTATTCATAAAACCAGAATATCTGGAAAAATTTTGTAGTCTTTTTCATAAGATTACAAAAAATACTTATCATTTATATTCCAAACAAGAAGTACTTAAAAATGCTCTGTTTGGTCCTCCACCAGTCCACCCGCTTCTTGAAGAAATGCTGGGAGACTACCTCGCTGTTGCACAAACTCCGCTTACGCTATTTCCAAATCGTTCCTACCTGGACTCAATGGTAGCAACACACGGCGGCCTTACAACAGATGAGCTTCTGGTTCCTCTCATTATTTTTGAAAGTGAATGTTAAAAAACTCCCGGACATACAACAAACATTCGTATGCCCGGGAGTTTTCTATTCAAATTCATGTTTCTATGCTTTTACTGCCAATCCTTCTGCTTTCATAACATCGACTACCTGTGCCACATATTTTGCACACAGTTCATCTGTCGCAGCTTCTACCATGACACGAATTACAGGTTCTGTTCCACTCTCGCGGACAAGGATACGTCCCTCATCACCAAGTTCTGCTGCTACATTGTCAACTGCCTTTATAACCTCCGGATTCTCGCGTGCTGTCTTCTTATCTGCCACACGGACATTCTGAAGAAGCTGTGGATAGATCTTTACAGGCTCTGCCAATCTGGAAAGGCTCATTTTCTTCTCCAGAATTACTTCCATGATCATAAGTGAAGTCAGGATTCCATCACCTGTTGTTGCATGTTTGCTGAAAATAATATGTCCGGACTGCTCTCCTCCAAGAGAAAAGTTATTCTTGCACATATTTTCATAGACATATTTATCTCCGACTGCTGTCTTTTCATACTTCATGCCAATCTTGTCACATGCTTTATAAAGTCCCAGGTTTGACATTACAGTTGTAACGATGGTGTCACCATTCAGGCGTCCATTCTCCATGAGATATTTTCCGCAAACATAAAGGATCAAATCTCCGTCGATCACATTTCCTTTCTCATCGACAGCAATGCATCTGTCAGCATCTCCGTCATAAGCGAATCCTACATCCAGATGATTCTCTTTTACATACTGCTGCAGGACTTCAATGTGAGTAGATCCACAATTGGTATTGATGTTCGTTCCGTCCGGCTCACAGTTGATTACATAAGTCTTTGCTCCAAGTGCATCATAGACACTCTTGGCAATCATAAACGCACTACCGTTAGAACAGTCAAGTCCGATTTTCATATCCTCAAATGATCTTGTTGCAAGTGAAATCAGATATCCGATGTAACGGTTTCTTCCTGCTGCGTAATCAACGGTACGACCAATATCTTCTTTTTTTGCCAACGGCAGTTCGTCAATCTCTCCATCGATATATGCTTCAATCTTAGCTTCTACCTCTGCCTCCAGCTTGTGTCCTTTTCCATTGATCACTTTAATTCCGTTATCATAGAATGGATTATGGCTTGCAGAAATCATAATTCCACAGTCAAAGTTTTCTGTTCTTGTCACATAAGAAACACTCGGTGTTGTTGTTACGTGAAGAAGATATGCATTCGCTCCTGATGCAGTCAGTCCGGCAACGAGCGCGTACTCAAACATATAGCTGCTACGTCTTGTATCTTTTCCGATCACAACCTTTGCTTTGTGATCCTGTCCGTAATACCAGCCAAGAAAACGTCCCACTTTAAATGCGTGCTCTACTGTTAAAACTACATTTGCCTCTCCACGAAAACCGTCTGTTCCAAAATATTTACCCATTTTTCTTATCTCCCAATTACTTTTTGATCTTATCTGTCTAAATTGGAAATTCATAATCTGTATACATTTTCTCATAAATGATCAGATTTTTTGAACTTCTTTGGTTCAGACAAATACAGTATCTTTTCTTATTATACTGTTTTATTCTTTATTCGACAACCTTTTGGTATATTTTCCTGCTTTACCTTATACGTTCATCTTTTTGCAGATTTCCCTTGCCACGCAGATACCATTTGCAGATGCCTGCTGAAGTCCTCTTGTGATAGATGCTCCGTCTCCCATGACGCGCAGATTCTTGATATTTGTCTCAAATTTATCGTTCACTACGACTTTATTCGAATAAAATTTTACTTCCACGCCGTAAAGCAAAGTCTCATCCGATGCAATTCCGGGTGTTACTTTATCAAGTGCCTTAATCATCTCATCTATCGCGACCATGATACGATGCGGGAATACCAGTGATAAATCTCCAGGCACAGCATCTTTCAATGTCGGTGTAATATTGTTTCTCTGTAATCTTTCTGCAGTTGTTCTTCGTCCTCTTCTGAAATCACCATAACGCTGAAGCAGGATTTTGCCATCGCTTAACATATTTCCAAGCTGGGCTATATGCTTACCATATTCGATTGGTGACTTAAAAGGCTCCGTAAAATTCTTAGATACAAGGAGTGCAAAATTCGTATTCTTTGTCTTCATGTCTTTTGACTTATAAGCATGACCATTGACAACTGCAAGTCCGTTATCGTAGTACTCTGTTGCCACTTCTCCGGAAGGGTTCGTGCAGAATACGCGTACCTTATCGTCAAATGTTGGTGTATAGTATACAAGTTTTGCCTCGTAAAGCTTCTCATTGAGTTCCTTCATGATCTCATCGCGGACTTCTACCCGGACACCTACATCAACAGTACCATTCTGTGTTTTAATACCATGATTTTTACAGATTCCTTCAAACCAGCTTGAGCCTTCTCGTCCGATACCTGATACGATTTCATCCGCATAGTAAGTTTCCTCTTTGTCTGTGACGACCCCCTTTGCCACACCATCCTCGATTATGATATCCTGTACCATAGTCATGAACTTGATCTCTACACCTGAAGCCAGCAAATGTTCCTGCAGTCTTGTGTAAATCTTATATCCTTCCTCAGTTCCAAGATGGCGGATCGGACATTCGATCAGTTTGAGATTGGCACGAATTGCTTTCGCCCGGATCCTCTCGATAGCTTCGTAATCGTCAATTCCATAGACCTTCTCATCTGCCCCGAATTTCAGATAAATATTGTCTGCTTCTTTGATCAGTTCTTCCGCCTTCTCATAGCCAAGGATCTCCGGCAGAGTTCCCCCTACATCTGGTGACAGAGATAGCTTTCCATCGGAAAATGCGCCTGCTCCCGCAAATCCTGTTGTGATAGAGCATGGCTTACAACCTACACAGACCTTTGTCGTGCGTTTCGGGCACTGACGCTTCTCGATAGAGCGTCCCTTCTCAATCATTAACACTTTCATATCCGGTTTCTGTCTCATTAATTCATAAGCACAGAAAATACCAGAAGGCCCTGCACCTATAATAATTACGTCATATTTATTCATATATCTGATCCACCTTTCTGTGAATAAAAAGTATAACATTTCCATATAAAAAAGACAAGGTAAGTCCCGAAGCCATGTAAGCCTTCCGGCTCATTTTTCTCCGTTAATTAATTACCTTGTCCATAGTGTCCTGCCCAATAATATCAATCAGTGAATGACTGACTAAAAATTCATAAAACTTTACCGCTTCTTCTGCCGATATCTCATTCCTGTGCTTTGAGATCCAATACTTGATCCCATTGACCAGGGTCATAGCCTCATACTGCAAAAATGTCTCTTTGCTTATGATTTCTCCTTCTTTGATATGGATCGGATTACGCTCCACGACTACATGCACCAGATTACAGATGTTGTGATATAGCATATCTTCAAAGGAATTCTGCCCCTTCACTTCAAATACCCGTGCATAATATTCTTTATCCGCAGCAATCTTTTTAAATATCATCTCCAATGCAGACCTTGCCATATTCATCTTCACAAGTTCCGTCGCACTGCTAAATACATCTTCCCACAAAAGCCATTCCATTACTTCATATTTATCCCGGAAGTAATTGTAGAATGTCGGGCGTATTACCCCTGCTTCATCCGTGATCATCTTAATCGTAATCTTATCAAAAGATTTCTTCACGACCAGTTCTTTGAATTTCTGCCCTAGAAGCGCTTTTGTCATCTCGCCCTTGCGTTCCATGATTATCTCTTCCTCACAACATAATCTGTGAATTATTATAACACAGATTCCGTGTTCTAAACAAGACGGAACCTGTGCCTAAAATATCAGATTCAGTATTTCACCCCTCCATGAAATACCAAGTCCATTGTTTATTTCTGTTTATAATTCTGATAGCCTTTCGCCTCACGCGGATGCTCGCTCCAGAGTTTATCCGCACACTCTGACCAACACTTCGCGTAAGTATGACATTTACCACACAGATGCTCCACTGTTTCCGGTGACTGAAGATCTGTGGATTTGGCACCTGTCTCATGTACCATCTGTTGCAGCAATTCCGGATTTTCCAGCATCGGACATGGTTTTAAATGATTACAGTTAAATGGCTGATGATCTCGATATGCCATAAAAAGCGGCTGTCTGAGCGCATCTAATAAAGATACTTCTTTTATATTGGCTCCAGAATAATGGATAAATACACACGGTTCCACATCTCCGTTCGGATTAATGTGGCAATAGTTTCTTCCCCCTGCAATACAACCGCCTACAAATTCACCATCATTCTGGAAGTCCATAGCAAAAATAGGTTTTCCACCGTTCGTGGAACGAATCTTACGAACTCTGTGATACATATATTCTCTCTGCTCTTTTGTCGGTAAAAGTTCCACTGCCGCATCATTTCCTACCGGCATATAATGGAAATACCATGTAAATCTGCATCCTTTTTCAATGATCATATCCAGGAACTCATCGGACGTAACTGTCTCAATGTTCTTACTTGTATAACAGATAGATGTTCCAAAAATCTGACCGGAAGCCTTCAGCAGATCCATAGCATGCAATACTTTTTCATACACACCTGCGCCTCTTCTGAGATCATTAACTTCCTCAAATCCTTCCAGACTGATAGAAAGAGACAGATTGCCGACTTCTTTCATCTGCTCACAAAATGCTTCATCAACCAGTGTTCCATTCGTAAATGCATGGAATGCGCAATCATTATGTTTCTTACACAACTTTATAATGTCATCTTTTCTGACAAGCGGTTCTCCGCCAGTATACATATAGAAGTAAATTCCAAGCTCTTTTCCCTGTGTAATAACACTGTCCAGGTCATTGTATGTAAGATTCAGCCGATTTCCATATTCTGCCGCCCAGCAGCCGGTACAGTGCAGATTACAGGCACTGGTCGGATCCATAAGAATCAGCCACGGGATATTACAGTCATATTTCTTACGCATTTCACGGATTGTCTTTGTTCCGTAAAATGCTGCCTCATATCCCAGATTCAATGCAGTCTGACGAATGACATATGGATCCAATTCATCAATCATGTGGTTGACAAATTTTACCCATTTATTATCTGGATCTTGAATCATCTTACGTGTAGCCTCATAATTTTCTTTTTGGAAATTGTCTCCCATATATTTTTCTGTCAGATCTACCAGTTCCAAAAGACCTTTTTCACGATCTTTCTTCACATGTTTTAACACTGCATCAATCGCGGTTCCATACGCTGCTCTGGCAGCCTTATGTGTCAATGTACCCATATCACATTTCCTCCTCGTATATCTTATTTTTTCAATATTTGAGCTGATTATCAACATTGCACATCAATACATGCAATATTGAATCACTACATCTACTCCTGCAATCAGGAACAATGCGCCACCTGCAAGATATGCCTGACTATTATGCACTGTACCAAGCCTATATCCTACATATACACCACCAATTACACTCAGTACCGTAATTGGGAAAATCGTCAGTGACTGGTGAATCATTTGCGCTTCCAGAAACCCCATTCCAATTCCCGCAAGAAATGCATCTACACTTGTAATAAGTGCCAGAAATGTCGTTTTCTTCCAGTCAATTTCATCATTGCGCTGTTCAAGAATGTTTCGCTTCTTAAGTCCCTTCCAGATCATATATATGCCTAATCCTATAAATATCAGAACTGTCACTGCCTCCCAGTGATCTGCAATTCGTGAACTTGAATTTGAAGAATCCCGGAATATCGGCAACAGAGTAAGCAGATTTCCTACAATCAGACACCCCCATTGAACACCTCCGAAAAGCAGGCATAAACCAAATAGATTTTTCTTATTGATCTTTGAAAATCCAGCCCCCATATAAGCCATCGCTACAAATACATCTAAAGACAATCCTGCTGAGATTATTACAATCTCAAGAACAGACATAACCATCACCTGCCTTGTACTCTTAATTATGTTGTGATGAACAAAACCTTTCACTTCTCATGCATTTGCTCACAAATAAGTAAAAAAGTTTTGTTCCGTCCCTTGACATCATTGTATTAAAACATGAAAAAGAAAGGAATGTACAAAAGGTGGGAAACGTTATCCAAATGCTACATTTATAAAAATATGTCGCATACATTCTCACTCTCTGATAGAAAATGTTCTTCATCTGCCATAGGATTCACAATATAGAAAAGAACACCTTCCAAAAAATCTGCATTTTTCAGAAAGTGTTCTTCTTAATTATTCTATATTCTTTTTTCTTTCTTAGTGATGGAACAGACGAATACCTGTGAATGACATCACCATGTTATATTTGTTACATGTATCGATAACATTGTCATCTCTTACAGAACCACCAGGCTGTGCAATATATGTAACACCACTCTTATGTGCTCTTTCAATATTGTCTCCAAATGGGAAGAAGGCGTCAGATCCAAGAGCGACACCTGTCAGTTTGTCCAGCCATTCTCTCTTGGCCTCTCTTGTAAATACTTCCGGCTTTTCTTTGAAAATATTTGGCCATGCATCATCTGAAAGCACATCCATATAATCCTCACCGATATAAAGATCAATTGCATTGTCTCTGTCAGCACGACGGATATGATCTACAAATGGAAGATTCATAACCTGTGGAGATTGTCTTAACCACCAGTTATCTGCTTTCTGTCCGGCAAGTCTTGTACAATGAATCCTGGACTGCTGTCCGGCACCAATTCCGATTGCCTGTCCATCTTTTACGAAGCATACAGAATTGGACTGTGTATATTTCAAAGTGATCATGGAAATTGCAAGATCAATTTTAGCCTGATCTGTCAGTTCTTTATTCTCTGTAACAATGTTGGAGAAGAAGTCATTGTCGATCTTTAATTCATTTCTTCCCTGCTCAAATGTAATTCCAAATACTTCTTTATGTTCAATCGGATCTGGTACATAATCCGGATCGATCTGAATAACATTGTAATTACCTTTTTTCTTCTCCTTCAGAATCTCAAGCGCTTCCGGCTCATATCCAGGAGCGATCACGCCGTCAGATACTTCTCTCTTGATAAGTTTTGCTGTATCAACGTCACAGACATCAGAAAGTGAAATAAAATCACCAAAAGATGACATACGGTCTGCACCTCTTGCTCTTGCGTAAGCGCTTGCAAGCGGTGACAGTTCACCAAGATCATCTACCCAGTAAATCTTAGCCAATGTCTCATCAAGCGGAAGTCCCACTGCAGCTCCTGCAGGTGATACATGCTTAAATGATGTTGCAGCCGGAAGTCCTGTAGCTTTCTTAAGCTCACTGACTAACTGCCATCCGTTAAATGCATCCAGGAAATTGATATATCCCGGTCTGCCGTTCAATACCTGAATCGGAAGATCCTTTCCATTCTTCATATAAATCTTGGATGGTTTCTGATTCGGGTTACATCCATATTTTAATTCCAGTTCTTTCATGATATTCCTCCTACTGATTCTTATTTATGATCTTTGTCTCATAAGTTCCGGTTGCAATATCAATATAACGCACAAAAAGTGAAACTTTATTGTCTGCATTCAGACTGTTCCATACAAGATCTGTAAATGCTTCCATATCATCCGGAATGCTGACAAGCTTAGGCTCCCCTTCAAAACTTGGAAGTGGATTACCATCACACTTGTATGTATGGATAAAATGTCCCTCTCCTGCTGCTGGATTCTCATATGCAAAGGTATAGCGGTGTGAACTCTCCGGATTACCATTGTTACTCTTTAAAATAGACATTGCATAGTTATATGTTCCATTCTCAATATGCATGATTCCGGAAATACGAGGAGTATAATTCGGTCCGTCCGGCTCAAATGTACGACTTCTCAGTGACTGTTCAAAAGTGAGCTGCTTGTCCATGCCTTCATAAACCGTGTCTGTCTGGTCTCCATTCGTCACAATGGTCTTATTACCAAGCACACGCACCGGTGCATAAATGATCAGACTTGGATCTGTAAGCTTTGACGGATCAAATGCCTGTGTACGGATTCCTTCTCCGTCTTCTACGAACACGCGGTTTCTGCTGTTCTCACTTCTTCCCATAATAAAATATGCGGTCACAGCCTTCGTACCGTCCGCACTTCTACCAATAATAATTCCACGTCCCGGGTAGGAATTACTCTGTAATTCTTTTTCAAGATTCAACATTTCCATGAATATTCTCCTCCACAAGTATTCTAGTAACTGATCAAATCACATAATTGATTATATCATCATATGATTACCGATTACTACGCGCTATGCGCTCTTACAATATTATATAAAAAATAATGATGTTTTTCCAGTCTTATTTGTGGTATATTATAAATAACTATTTAACCATTTTCATACATGGTTTTATATTTATCTGAATACGGAGGAAGAAACAATGAAAAAAAAGCATTTATGCCTTGTGTTAACGCTTATCTTTGCGTTGTTACTTGGCGGATGTGCCAGCGGTGAGACCGCAGACAAGTATGTAGGAGATTTGATCACTTCTATAAAAAAAGAGGATCCGTCTTCTCTATCTTCTTTTCTGGAACAGGGAATTTCAGATGAGAACGAAACATATGTACTTCAGTTTCCGGACGAGCTAAAAGATTCTTATCTTAAGTTCCTTCAGGCATCATTTAATGCCGTAGAATTTGAGATAAATGGTGCTAAAAAAATTGACGATGAACGTTATTCCGTGCAGCTTACTTTTACTCCACTGGATATTGAAGCAACGACGAAAAACACTTGCGAAAAATATAGTCCGGCCATCTCTTCTACAGATTTGAATGCCGAGATGACAAAGCTTCTCGAAAAAGCAACGGAAGCTGTAAAAAGCTCTCCTTCTTACGAGAACTCCACTCAGCTTACACTGGAGGTTAAGAAGTCAAAAGACGGTTACAGCCTAGACGACGAGCAGTTACAGAAATTATTCTCTGCTACTATGGATAACATTATGGCACCATATGATAGTGTATGCGAGATACTGGACGCTCAGGATTACCTCACATCCTGTCTGAATGCACTGTTTAAAAATGATGTGGCTGAATATGCAAAACATACTGGCGAAGACGAGTCTTCTGTCCAGTCTCAATTAGAAAGTTCTATGTACGCACCACCGGAAGAGCTCAGCGCCTCATACACAGAGCGTTACAGCGCCGCGCTGAAAGCAATCTGTAATAACTGTCAGTATTCTGTTGGAACACCAAAGAAACAGGACGGATTATTCAATTACATTATTGATGTAACCGTAACTCCGAATACAAGCTTCCAAAGTGCTATGAATGAACTCGAAACCGGAACTTACTATTCTGAGGAAGAAGTAGATCGTGCTCTTGTAGAATTGATGGAAAAATACGCTGCTGCACCAACTTATGGTGCACAGACAACGGTTACCGTTTCTCTGAACTTCAAAACACTGTCAGCGGCCGGTGCCGAAGATTCTGAGATCACTTCATTAATTGATACCATACTTCCAGTAGAATAGAGCATTCAGAATAAAACCGTATAAAAGAACCTGCCCCCAAAATTGTGAGGCAGGTTCTTTTATACTTATATCACTATGGAGCCAATATTGAATCTATTTTGTCAGAAGCATCATAATATCATTGCTTCTCTGAACAAATGCTGTCATCTCTTCTGGATTTAATGGCTTATGTGCCAGCATAGACAGATCATACAACTGATTGCAGATCAAAGATGTATTTTCTCCATCTTCATGTTTCTGTACATACTGTACCAGTGGATGATTTGCGTTCAGGATCAGGGTATTCTCTCCACCCATATCCATTCCCATGGAATCCATTCCATACATCTTCATCATCTCCTGCATACGGCGGCTCTGCTCTGATAATGTCATAATAGAAGCTACATTGCTGTCTTTCAGTTTCTCAACTTTCACATCCAGCTTGTCATTACCAAGCTCTTTGCGGAATGTTGCAGTCAGACTGTCTACAGTCTTCTGGAATGCTTCCTTTTCGTCTTCAGCAACTTCCTCTTTTGCATTATCTGTAACATCTGCATCAATTCTCTGGAACTGAACATTCTGATAGCGCTGCTCAAGCTGTGTAATGAACGGAGAATCAATGTTGTGTTTCAGTACAACTGCATCCTGTCCCTGTGCACGGAACATATTGATATACTGACTCTGCTGAATCTCATCTGTTACATAATAGATAGTTGTCTTCTTCTCTTCTGCATTTTCCTCGGCATTGTCTGGTGCCGCATTTTTATCGAGTTCTTTCAGCTCTCCACCATTTGCTTCTACGCAGTCTTTCAGTGTCAGATATTTTCCGTCGATATCCTTAAAGAGAACTGCATCTTTCATCTTGTCACAGAACTTCTCATCTTTCAGACAACCAAATTTTATAAATGGACTAATGCTGTCCCAGTATTTCTCATAATCTTCACGTTTTGTCTTGCACATACCTGCAAGCTTGTCTGCAACTTTCTTGGAAATGTACTCAGCAATCTTGCCTACAAATCCATCATTCTGAAGAGCGCTACGTGATACATTCAGTGGAAGATCCGGACAATCAATAACTCCCTTTAATACCATCAGGAATTCCGGAATGACTTCCTTAATATTATCTGCAATAAATACCTGGTTATTATACAGCTTGATCGTTCCTTCAATAGAATCATATTCTGTATTAATTCTCGGGAAGTACAGGATACCTTTTAAGTTGAACGGATAATCCATGTTCAGATGGATCCAGAACAACGGCTCTTTATAATCCAGAAATACTTTGCGGTAAAACTCTTTGTAGTCCTCATCACTGCACTCATTCGGATGTTTTGTCCAGAGCGGATGAATATCACTTAAGGATTCCGGACGCTTTTTAATCTTTACTTTATCTTTTGCAGGTGATACTTCTACAACTTCTTTTTCACCATTTTCATTCTCTTTTTCTTCGGTCTTGGCATCTTCATGAATGTGCTCAACAACCTCATCGTCCTCTTTCAGGTCTGCCTCGTCAATTGTCTCATACTCTGGCTCTGCATTTGCCTTTGATAAGAAAATCTCTACCGGCATAAAAGAACAATACTTCTGGATAACTTCTCTTACACGATACTCGTTCGCAAACTCCAGACAATCATCGTTCAGATACAATGTAATCTCAGATCCTACAGTCTGCTTGTCTCCTTCTGTCATCTCGTATTCCGTTCCACCATTACTTACCCAGCGTACCGGTGTTGCTCCGTCTTTGTAAGATAATGTATCAATATGAACTTCATCTGCAACCATGAATGCAGAATAGAATCCCAATCCGAAATGACCGATCATATCGTCTTCTGTTGTCTTGTCTTTATATTTTTCAAGGAACTCTGTAGCTCCTGAAAATGCAATCTGAGTAATATATTCTTCAACTTCCTCTGCTGTCATACCGAGACCATTATCAATGAACTTCAAAGTCTTCTCTTCCGGATTCACTTCTACATGAATTGATGCCTTATAATCATCTGGTAACTGGTATTCACCCATTACATCCAGTTTTTTCAATTTTGTAATGGCATCACAGCCATTGGAAATCATCTCTCTGACAAAAATGTCATGGTCAGAATATACCCATTTTTTAATAATTGGGAAAATGTTTTCACTGCTGATTGAAAGACTACCTTTTTTTGCTTCCATTCTAATCACTCCTGTTTCTGATATTTTAAGCTGATTTAATCATTTGTGTTTTTGATGCCAGGGATAAAATCGAAACCTACATGAGCTTACTCATAAGTAAGCAAATACAAAATCTTGAAATCTCCCCGATTAAATCTATGATAATCCCTTGCTTTTTAAAAGTCAATAGAAAATCAGCACTCTTTTTCATCGAGTGCTAACAATTCTGTGAATTTTATTAAGAAATAATAAACTTCCTTACGTTCATAGTTTGTTCATGTTTATTTTAAAATTCTTTCATCTCTTTAACATTGTTTCTCCACAACTCTTACATATAATAAAATCATCAACAACAGAAGTTCAGTAATACATTTTGAATAAACTTTTTCATAATACGTGCCGGGTGCCGCTTAGCGGTTACCCGGCATCCTCCCTTTTATGAACCTTTATATATCTTTATATATTATTCTTCGTCTGCCTGTTCCTCTTTCGCACTGTCTTTTTTGCGTCTACACAATACCACACCGATTGTTATTAATAATATTGTTATTATACTTCCAATCACAATCCATTTCACCATGGCAAAATGACTGTTTTCTTTTTCTCCTTGCCGATTTTTCTGCTCCTTTTCTGTCTTTCCAGATAATATTTTTTGAATTGGCGCTGCCGCCTTTTCCAATATCGTCTTCTCTGGAACGATTTCAAATGATATATTTTCTTCTGCTTCATTCCCTGCCAGATCCGCTGCTGTCACGCTTACTGCATATTCGCCTGGATTTGTAATCTGAAATGTATACTTTCCGTCTTCTTTTTTTAATGTCTGCCTTTTTCCATTAATCAACACTTCTTCTATCCAGTCTTCTTTTTTTCTGGAATCTACTTGAAAGTTCAGGATTCCTTCATACTGTGCCCCTTCCTCTACCTGATAAAACTGAATCTTCGGAGGTGTGTGATCTATTACGAATTCCGCTCTTGCCACCGCTTCATTTCCTGCGGCATCTATGGCATTTACCTGTAATGTATGACGTCCCTCCGTATCAATCTCTGTCCCAATCGGATATAACCTTCCGTCCATCTGGATCTGATGAACAAATGTTGTAAAGTCCTTGATAAATACATCCACCGGATAATCCCATGAAAACCTTTTCAGATACTTTCCCTGCAGTTCGTCCACCATCTTTATCACTGGATTCTTGGTATCGATCATAAATTGAAGGAAATGTTCTGACTTCCATTTTGCCTTATCCACAGCCTGTACACTGGTTTTATAGATTCCATCTTTCTGAAATGTCTTTACAAAGCATGCGGATTCATTCTTTAAACTCCACTTTTCTTCCGAATCTATGACCTCCGTTTTTTTCTCTCCGTCCGGTTTTTCATAATCAATCACTGCCTGACAGCTTTCTAATTTATTTTCATCAGCCACCTGATATTCTATCGTCACGGGCTGACTGGTAATCATATAATCGGCTGCCCCTGTTAAACTTACTGTCGGTGCCAGACTGTCAATGAATAACTTCTGCGTTTTCTCCGTTTTATTACCTGCCTGATCTGTGACAGTCACTGTTACCGGCACACCTTCTCCACTTTTTGAAGTCTGTGTGATCAAAAACTCTGACTGATTCTCCTTTGATTTTCCAATAATTTTATTCCCAACATAACATGTGACCGTATCAACCTGGCTTCCCCATGCACCATCTTCTGATACCACACGAATCCACGCTTCCTTCTGATACCAGGTAGAAAATCCTTCCGGCGCCTCCAAGGTCACTGTCGGACTTTGTGTATCTATCAGTATTTCTATTGTCTCATCATATTCCGGAATCACATTGCCTTCTTCATCTTCCATAAAGATATGTAAAATATTTTTTCCTTCCTCAAATACTTCACCCTCAAGAGAAATCTTGGTTTTCTGCTCTTCTGCTTCTTGTGATACTATGTATTTTATTCTCCCCTGTAACAAAGTATCTTCCCCATGTTTTAATTCGTACACAGTTGTTCCATAGGCGCCATTATGTGTGATCAAAACGGACGGCTTTGATAGATAATATCCATTCTTTCCATCAGCCTTGGGGATTTCCAGCTCATATCTCTTAATCTCGGGCTGCTCCGGTTCCTTGTCTTTGTCTTCATCTTCCCCTCCTGGCTTCTCTGGTTCCTTATCCCCTTCTTCCCCTCCTGGCTTCTCTTGTTCTTTATCCCCTTCTTCCTCTCCTGGCTTCTCTGGTTCCTTGTCTTCTCCATTAGTTCCATCTGAATTTTCCGATTCTATTGTCTTTTTCATGTTTTTTTCTGCCTCATTCTGCGCATAAATAACTGCCTGCTGTGTATAAATCATTGCCAGGACTAATATCAATAACGCTCCGGTTCTTATCTTCCTACCCATACATTTTCTCCTTCTATGACTATTCCGTATTCCTGTGCCAATTTTTGAAATTCTGTTTCTTCCTTAATTTCCGGGATCTGATTCAAATACTCTTTTACTGTCTGTGCACAAATTTCTCTGGAAATATCTGAATCTGAACACTGCATACGCATATAAAGAATTCTAAGCTGCTTTGAATCTTTTAATTCTTCCGCTCCTTTCCTGCATATTTCAAGTGCCTGATCTTTTAAGCCTTTTTCTCCCTGTATTTTCACAAGCTTCTGATAAATATCTTCTTTCTTCGACTCCTCTTCCCACTCAAGCATATCTGTATACATTTCCAAAGCCATATCCCAGTCTCTTGCCGTTTCAGCCGCAGAAGCCATATAAGAAGTACATTCTTTTACCAGTCTCTCCTCTGGCTTCTCATCCAGAATTTTCTTACCAATTCTTAAGATTGCTTTTGCATGTTCTTCCGATTCCTCCACTGCATAGCCCCGAATCAGACAGCGCTCATAATCCAGCCTTGAATCGTCCGGCATCCACTCCTCGATTTTCCTGAATATGTTCTCTATTTTCTTTTCATTTGCATATTCCTTTTTCTCATTGCTGCTCTCTTTATCTTCTATCCCAGCCACATACCGCACTAATACAGCCAGATTTTCCGACATCTGATCTTCCCTGGCATCTTCAAACGCCTGAATACTTTTTTCGTAATCTTCCAGCTCCAGAAAATACAACAATCCCATGGATCTCTGCGCTTCTACGAATGCTTCGCGCTCTGAAACTTCTGACATATTTAAACCGTCTGAACTTTCCATCTTAAGTTCTGTGTTCTTCTCATCTCCTTTTTTCTGAATGACCCGGACACTTACTGCGGCTACGAATACACAAATACTTATCATTGCCATAACCGTTCTTTTTTTCGTCCATATTCGTCTATCTTTACTTTTCTTCTCTGTTACATTTGGAATTTCTTTTTGAATTTCGGACATCTGCTTAAATGCCCGTTTTGAATGCCCATCCAGGCATCTGGATATTATTTTTTGAAACTTTACCGTCTCCCGTCTGGTTAATTCCGGGATCGGGTCTGTTACTGACAACAGGTACTGAATTGTCCTGCCTAGTCCGTATATATCTAATTCAATGCTGGCAGCCTGATAATAATTGACTTCAGGTGGAAGAAAGTTCTCCCTCACACTTCTTCGATTCATCTGAACCAGCATTTTTTCATTGGATTCCACACTCATATCAAGAAAATGTAGTGTCATATCCTCCGTGACGATCACGCTGTACGGATTCACATACTGGTAACAAGGGTTTCCCCGGCACTTATGTATGCACTCCAGTTGATCTGCAAGATCACGGATCCATAAAAATAATTGTTTTTTTGTAAGGTTCGGGTGATATTTCAACCACTGAATAAGTGACTTTCCTTCTACATAATCAGAGCTGATATAACATTTTTGATTATGTTCGATCAGGCGAAGTACCTCGTAACCTTCCCTTTCGCCCATCCGCATTCCTCCTATCTGTATTACTTTTTTGGAATTATAGGTGTGATTTCATATTGTGACAAATTCTGATTCTCTTCGACCTGGCAGAAGTTTTCTCAGATAAATTAGAGTGATTATTATCATACGCGAAAAAAGAGAAAAATGCAAGAAATATTTTGTTGCATTTTCCTCTTTTTATTCATAATTTTTCTTTTTTAAGCAGCCTGCTTAGTCTGTTGCGCCGCCTCAGCTTGAACCGGCTCCTGCTGTACAGGCATAACAGTGTTTATCCATCCGAATTTTCCGGGCTGTGTAAGGTTTACCTATCCAATCAGCTATGGTTTCCTTCGAAAAGATTGGAAGCCCTGCTGCCAGGTTAAAATCACAGTCATACAGCTTTCCGTCATAATCTACCGAAATCTGAAAACGACACATCAAAGCTTCCACCGTTGCCGGGTTGAAAGCATCATACAACTTCTTCATATACCCTGAAAGATTCCCGGATCTTCGGAGAAATGCTCCAAATCGTCCCATTGGATTGTTGTAAAGTGTATACAGGGCATTGAACACAATTCCAAAATCTGCTTCCAAATGCTCTTTATACTCTAGTTCCATAGCGGTCTGATCCGGTGGGAAAAAGGCTCCTGCCGGATTGTACACCATGTTCAACACCAACTCAGGATTCTTTCCATAGCCAAGTGTATTTAATTTCTGTAATACCTGTATTGCCCCGTCAAATGTACCGGTCCCCCGTACTCGATCCATCTGATCTGCCCTATAATAAGGCAGGGAACATACAATTTCTACTTTCTGTCTGGCATAAAATTCAATCAAATGTTCATATTCCGGATTCAACAGAACTGTCAGATTGGTTCGCACGATCACATGACTACAGACTTTACATGCCTCTGTAACAAGCCATTCAAAATCCGGATTCATCTCCGGCGCTCCCCCTGTAATATCAATGGTCTGCACTTGTTGTTCTCTTGCAAATTGAATACAATCCGCCATCACTTCCCGGGACATCACTTCCGTCCGGTTTGGTCCTGCACACACATGACAATGCTTGCACGCCAGATTACAGACACGGCCAATATTCATCTGAAGCACCTCCAACCTGTCTGCTGTATTCATCATCTCTGGATCAATCTGTGTCTGAAACACAGGTATCTGATTCAGATCATGAAAATCATTAATTATCTCATCCATAAAAACCTCTTCATATATCTGCTAGAATATCTCTGCTAGAATATCTCTTTTAGTATAGTGATACTATCTTTTACGACTTCCGGACAGAAATCAAATAACAATCCTTCATCCAGAATCTTCTGCATCTCTTCCGGCTTGGAAATATCATGCTTTAACAGCCCTTTACAATTACAGACAGCATATTTTTCCTGGAATTTCTGTAAAAATTCTGCACGTTTTGCATTCATAATATCCTTCTGCCCCATATGCTCCACTTCGCAGTGTCCATATTTTAATCCAAGAACGATCATTGCTCCGACAACAGCACCACAAGTCTCACCAAGACCCATACCGCCGCCAAATGCTGCAGACATCTTGTAAGCTTCCTCTGTTGTAATTCCAAGCTCCTCTGCAAATGCTCCAACTACAACTTGTGAGCAATCAATTCCTTTCATAAATAACTCTGCAATTTCTTTTTTCTCCATAATATTTCTCCTTTCGTGTCATTTTCAAGAATATTTACGGCTCCAGATAGCCCCGTATATTTTTTAAGAAGTCCATATCCAGATATGCATTCAACTTTTTGAATGTGGATTCATTGAAAATCAACTTATCCGGCTGCTGGTATTGAACCCATGCCATAGCACACCATGTAATCCCGCGCAGACATGTGATTGGAATAAATGCATGAGTATGCTCCCGGATCATATCTGTCTTAAACCGATTTCCCACCGCTTTGATGTATGCATCAATAAACTTCTCAATCTCTTCTGAAGTAAGAATGACATCTGTCTTCCAGAATGTAGTCGTAGGTGCCAGGAAATGTCCCAGATCCTGGGCAGGATTACCAAATAGCGGCTTCTCCCAGTCAATCAGGTAATTGGACTTTCCTTCCCCGTTGATCAGGAGATTCGTAGAATTTAGTTCTGTATTAATGCAGCATTGATAACCACTTTCAAGCTGGATTTCTGCTTCCCGTTTCCAGCCAAGATCCAAAAGTTCACGGATATATGTTTTTTTCTCTCCATCTCCTAATGGTGATTCCAGATAGACCTTGAACATCTCCTCGCACTCCTCCAGAATCGCTTTCAATGGATTCTGTGGGTGTATAAGGATTTCTTCACTCTCTGGAATCGGGACACTGTGAATGTCTGCCAGACATGGAGCTGCCAGCATCAATTCTGTATGATAATCCATTGCATGACCCGGAAGGTATTCCATGACCAGAACGCCATGCTCCAATATTTTTTTGCTGCCATCTACATAAAGCACTTTTGGCGTCCTGCCAGAGCCTTCCATTAACCTTAACGCATGTGCTTCATATTCAATCTGATGCTCCAGATGCATCTGGCTTCCAAAGTTAATGCGGAATACCAGACGTTTTCCCGTAACCGGATGGATAAACCAATAGTTTTTATTGTACTCTCCCTGAGCTAAAGGCCTGTACCGCTCCGTCACCTCCCCAGGAAGTCCCAGAGCGTTCCGATAGTTCGCCCTCTTTACATAGGCAGACAGCTGAGGAGCCAGTGCCTCCTGCAAAGGCCACAGAGGTTCCCCGCAAGGCGGCCTGTACTGTTCCTCTGCCCCAGTTTCCTTTGGTTTCTTTTCTTTTTCCTGTTCTTCTTTCGTCTCTTCCACTGTCGTTTCTTCTAATCTCTGCATCATCTGATTCTTTCGCTGTTTTCCTGCTGTTCTCTTGCTGTTTCTTTCGCTGTTTTTCCGCTGTCTTCGGTTGTTTTTCCCGCTGTTCCCAGGTTTTTTCCCTTACCTCACATCCTGGTACAGCCTGGCTATTTCCTCTATGGGCACCTGCTCCCGGTACATTTTTCGCAGACGGTTCATGCTCCACATCACGCGCAGTTTCGGGATCGTTCCCTTGGGAAATCTTCTGTCAGAGGTGTA
>OKRX01001050.1_pt1 | contig 21294 bp, 15 predicted proteins | sample 1601241 | NCBI WGS metagenome assembly OKRX01 (sample SAMEA3541500, study PRJEB24748) | human gut metagenome | biome: human gut; feature: human-associated habitat; material: faeces | place: China | collected 2012
CCAGTCAGCAGACCAGCTGATCCTTGTAACAGGGGTGGTTGCTCTGGTGATGGTATTGGTGCTTTCGCCCTTCTGGGTATTGGGGAGTAAGGGCTTTAATGACCTAATGGCTAACACTGCTCGCTTTATGAGTGACTTCAAGCAGTTCCCGATTGTGCTCAATTCGCCTGTCACCCTTCTGAAAGACCGCTCCGAGCGTTCGGAGTATTCCTTTTATTCGGAGGCTGAGCTCCCTCACCATTTTACGCCCTATTACCAGGCGGCGCCACTTGCTGCGAATGATACCCTTTTCGGCTCTATGCGTGGGCGAAATGTGGTGATTATACAGATGGAGAGCATGTCGAAGGAGTTTGTTGGCTTCTTTAATCAGGAGACCCAAAGCGAGCCCAGTCTCACCCCCTTCCTTGATCAACTTTTGCCTAAGTGCTTGTATGCTCAGTATGGCTTTGCTTCTGGAAAGCGTTCTATTGATTCTTTCCCTGCTATTTATATATCGATGCCTACATTTGGCGCCACCTTTAATAACCGTAGTCGCTTCGAAAGTCACTTCGAGCACTACACTAGTTATGATACTGGGCTTCCTCGTGCGCTCAAGGATAGTGGGTACGACTTGAAGTTTTATCATGGTGACCGAGAGGGGATGATGGGCTTCTTTGAGATGCTTGAGAGAGTAGGGGTAGACAAGCAATACACGGCTGAGAGCTATGATGAGGAGTATACCGATGAAGGGAATGACCGAATCGGGATGGCGGGCTCTGCCGTGCATGACCTCCCATTTAGTCTGGCAATGGCAAAGGATATCGAGGGGCTCAAGGAGCCATTTGGCGCGTTCTACTTTTCACTTTCCAATCACAATCCTTTCTTGGTGCCAGATGAGTTTGATGCCCAATTCAAGGGAAAAAGGTTGCCGATACACCGCACTGTGCAATATGCCGATTATGCACTTGAGAAGTTTTTTGAGCGGATCAAGGATGAGCCGTGGTATCAGAATACCCTATTTGTATTGACAGCCGATCACACTAGTCTGAGTGATGAGCCTCTCTACCAGTGTTTGGCTGGGAAGTCGGCTGTGCCGATAGCTTTCTTTGACCCGCAAGGTAAGCTGAATGGATGCATTGATCGGTATGTGGTGCAGCATACCGATATATTGCCTACACTCTTGTATTTGCTAGGGATTACCGAGCCGGTATTGAGCTATGGAGCCAATATCTTTGATGAGCGCGCGGAGCATATTGGGCTCAACTTTTACTACAATCAGTATCTGCTATTTGCCAAGGAGGTTACTATCGCTATGACCCCTTATGGAGAAGTGACGGTGCAAGCGCCTGTAGCTTATCTGCAGACGGAGCCAGGGCGAGACAAGATGCCCAATGACTCCATTGTGGCTCATTATACCGATCTACTTCACGCCATAGTGCAGGACTATAACCATCGTGTGCTCAAGAGCTCTTTCTCGATTAAAGATGTGGTGCCGAAGAGGACTGCGGATCGAGAGTAGAGGCTTATAGCTTGTACAATCCAGAGTAGGGAGTAGGGCTAAAACTGAGCTCTTAACGAAGCTTTCGGCGAGTTTGTATCTCCACTATGACTGAGTTCGAAGTTTAACATTTATCGAGTTCGTATCTCGTCAAATGTTAAACTTCGAACTCGCTATTGGGCTAAATACCAGACTGAATCCCAGTCGATTATAAGGCCGCTTTGAAGCCTTAGTGTGTCGTGTCGTTTCCCTAGATGTATTTTGCTTCGACCTAGCGATGGACTATCTCTTTTTCTTTAAGTCCACGGACGTGGTGGCTAATCTTGTCAATACTTTGGAATAGTTACGACTATTTTTACTCCTTTGATCACTGAATAGGGAATTATTTATGTATCTTTGTGAGTGAAAAGTAAGTAAGAAAGTTTTTAATTTATAGGTAAAAGAGATTATGGAGATTATCAGTATTCATGGACGAGAGATTCTAGACTCTCGTGGAAATCCCACAGTAGAGGTTGATGTAGCACTTGCATGTGGTGCCTTCGGTAGGGCTGCTGTGCCAAGTGGCGCTTCTACAGGAGAGCATGAGGCTTTGGAGCTTCGTGATGGAGATAAGTCGCGCTACAAGGGTAAGGGTGTGACTAAGGCTGTGGAGAATATCAATAAAATCATTGCACCTGCTCTGCTAGGTGAGGATGCAAGTAACCAGCGCCTGATTGATAAGAAGATGCTTGAGCTGGATGGTACTCCAACTAAGAGCAAGCTAGGCGCTAATGCGATCCTAGGTGTATCTCTAGCTGTAGCTAAGGCTGCTGCTGATGCACTTGCTATGCCACTCTATCGCTATATTGGTGGAACTAATGCACACGTCTTGCCAGTCCCTATGATGAATATCATCAATGGTGGTAGTCACTCTGATGCGCCTATCGCATTCCAAGAGTTTATGATTCGCCCTATTGGTGCTTCTACTCTTAAGGAGGCAGTACGTATGGGTGCGGAGATTTTCCATGAGCTTAAGACTGTACTTCACAACCGTGGCCTAAGTTCGGCAGTCGGTGACGAGGGCGGTTTTGCTCCTGCACTTGATGGTACTGAGGATGCTTTGGACTGCATTCTTAAGGCTATCAACCTTGCTGGGTACAAGGCTGGTGAGCAGGTGACTATTGCTCTTGACTGTGCTTCGAGCGAATTCTATGAGAATGGAGTTTATGATTATACCAAGTTTGAGGGCGATAAGGGTGCTAAGCGCAATCGCGAGGAGCAGGTAGCTTATCTACAGGAGCTGGTTTCTAAGTATCCTATCGACTCTATCGAGGATGGTATGAGCGAGAATGACTGGGAAGGCTGGAAGCTACTTACCGATGCTATTGGGAAGAAGTGCCAGCTGGTAGGTGATGACCTCTTCGTAACCAACGTAGACTTCCTCCGCCGTGGTATCGCTGAGGGATGTGGTAACTCTATCTTGATCAAGGTGAATCAGATCGGTACGCTTACCGAGACTCTGGATGCTATTGAAATGGCACACCGTCATGGCTATACTACTGTTACTAGCCACCGCTCTGGTGAGACTGAGGATGCAACGATCGCTGATATCGCTGTGGCAACCAACTCTGGTCAGATCAAGACTGGCTCTATGAGCCGCTCTGATCGTATGGCTAAGTACAACCAGCTGATCCGTATTGAGGAGGAGCTTGGTGAGGTGGCTCAGTTCGGTTACCAGCGTATTAAGTAAGCTAATATATACATACGTGAATGGGCTAGATCATCATCGGATGGTCTAGCCCATTTCTTATATATATTATGGGTTATTTGGTTGGTGCTGTGGCAGGCTTGGGGAGCTTGAAGCTGACGGGGATGGTAAAGCGGGCTCTTGCTGGCTGGCCATCCTGCATACCTGGCTTCCAGTTAGGCATCGCATTAACCACTCTCAGCGCCTCCTTATCTAGTGACTCGTGCACACCCTTTGTTACTTTGGCATTGGAGATGGAGCCATCCTTCTCGACAATAAATGATACCACTACACGCCCCTCTATCTTGGCATCTATCGCATCCTTAGGGTACTGTATGTTGTGGCTGAGCCACTGCATCATTGCTTTTTGTCCACCAGGGAATTCTGGCATTTCATCTAGCTTTTCAAAGACCTTGTCTTTGGTTGGTGGCGGAGCCACTTCTGTGATGGTGCTTGCTTGGGCTTGCTTGATCGTGACCATCTGAGTACCGAGTGCCAAGAAGGCAAGTACTGGAAGTGCCGAAAGTGCGTAAACTATGGCTAGTTTCTTGTTGGTTTTGTTCTTGCTGTTCATCATTACGATTCGTTTCTTTAGGTTTTGCATAGAAAATGAGAGCGAGGGTAGCTCTACCTTTCGGCCTAGTGTACACTCCAGTAACTGGTACTGGTAGGTCTTTCGGTCTCTTCCCTCTCGCAACACCCCTTGGTCTGCTAGATACTCAAGGTTGGTGCGCAGTTGTTGGAGCAATCCCCACGCACATGGATTCCACCACTGTAAGGGCTGCAGCACCGTACTAATGATGATATCCCAATAGTGCTTCTGCCTGATGTGCTCCAGCTCATGCGACAGAATAGTGGGTGTGATATCGCTTTGTGATAATGACTTGGGGATAAAGATCGCCCTGCCAATCGTGAAGGGGGCTAGCTCTTCATCTACCTCATAAAGTGTGGCGTTGTGACTGAGCTCGCGCTTCGTGGAAGTACGGCATAATCTATAGAGTTTGTACCCGCCAGAGGTGAGCCAGATGAGCGTACTTGCTGCACCAATAGCCCAAGTTGCCATCAGCACTCTGGTCCAGTCAATAGTGTTTCTCTTTGTAGCAGGTGCAGTGATGGTTGGCTCCTCCTCTATCACGATGGTGAAGCTGGGGAGTAGCCTATCTTGTACCTCCTCTGCATGTCTTTCTGGTACTGCTAAAGAGAGCAGAGGGAGCAAAAGGCTAAAAACGATGGCGATAAGGTAATACCACCGCTTGGCTCGGAGTAGGGTGCTTTTGCGGAGCAATACCACTCCGAGGAGATAAAAGAGAGCAATCCCTATCCCCGACAGCCCTAGATATTTCAACCAAATCATCATACCACTTACTCCTCTTCAATTAGTTTCAGAATCTCCGATATCTCCTCCTTGCTCACCTTCTCCTCCTGAGCAAAGTGCTGCACTAGACTTTTGTACGAGCCTTTGAAGAAGTTGGCAACAATGTATTTGATGGTCTTGTCGGTGTACTCCTCCAGGCTTACCAAAGGGGCATAGAGGTGACCACGTCGCTTCCCCGTGCGAGTAACATATCCTTTGCTCTCCAGCTTGCTGACCACCGAAGCCACCGTGGTGTAAGGGGTGTCCGAATGCTCCATCAAGGGGATAGCATCGCTGATCTCTCCCTCTCCGATATGCCATAGTGCACGCATAAAGTCCTCCTCGAGAGGGGATAGTCCGTTTAGAAAGTTTGGCTCACTCATATTGTTGTTATCTACGATCAATATCCTTTCTACGATTTGTTCGTAGCAAAGTTACGATAATTTCGTAGATAAACAAACTTTCACCCAACATTTATTGCGTACAAGGCTAGAAGAAGGTTTCAGACAAGGTTCTTAGTTGCCCTATAATTCAGACACATTCCGTATACTTGCGGAATTCTTTCCGCTAGTATACGGAACGCATTCCGCTAGTATACGGAATCTATTCCGCAGGGCTACGGAATGAGGACTCTTGCCAAAGGTGAGTAGATTTATGGAAGTGAATTAAAGTAACCAATTGCTTTCTTTGTTTTACCCCTCTCAGTTTCTTCCAATTTCTCCTTAATATCGGTGGGGTTTGGCGGTAGTTCTTCATTTTATTGGTTATTGTTGTGCCATAATTTGGTAAAATAGGCCAATATGATGATAGTTTAGGGCAATGTAATGATTGGGATTGAAGTGAGTCAAAAAGAAAACAGCCTAAAGATGCTGAGCGATCTTTAGGCTGTTTTATATGGTTGGGGAATGTAGTATCTCTATCAGTTACTTCATTTAAATAGCTTTAGCGGTATAGAGTGTCCCCTTTTCCTTGGCAGATTGTATCCATTGTGGCACGATTACCTTCTTGAATTCATCCTTCTTGCGGTGTAGCTCTTCAGGGTTGAGACCAATGTATTTTTGTGCCTTCTCCTTGGTGCTAATATCAGGTAGTGGAATATCTCCTACGAATCCATGTCGGGCAACTACTTGACTAATCTTTAGTCTTGCCTCCATCGCCTTCTCAAGACCTGCACTCAGAATACGAGTTATCTCTTGTGGTGCGTGGAAAGAGCCTCCATGAGTAGCCACTCCGTAATCCCAGCGCCACTGGCTTTGGCGAATCAACTTAAGGACGGGAGCCATTTCGCTTTCGGTAGCGCCCTTCTTCCATGCAAATTCGGCCTCTAGGTGTGCTCTCACTAATTGTTGCTCTAGCTTATCTCGTACCTCAAGAGCCATTGCTTGGCGATCGTAGACGTTCTGCCTAAGTGTTTCTTCGCTCTCTCTATGGCAGGTTTGGCAAGTACGGTCTATGTGCTTAAGCGGGCTAGTGATGTGGTGGTCACTAAACTTTACTCCACCCTCGCTTATATAGGGCATGTGGCAATCAGCACAAGAGACACCTCTCTGCGCGTGGATACCTTTTTGGGCAACTTCAAAATCGGGATGCTGAGCCTTGAGAATTGGCGCTTTGCTGAGTGGATGGATGTAGTCGTAGTAATCGGTCTCGTCGTAGTACTCTTCGCCACCTTCCATGGTCATACCTTTATCCCATGGGAAGGTGAGGTAGGAGGTCTCTTTCTGGAAGTAGTACTCTACGTGGCATTGTGCATAGACAAGGGAGCGCATCTCTTGGTGTGATGCCTTAGTGATATCTATGCCTTGTCTAGCGAATGCTTCAATGAGTGCTGGGCGGGAGATCTGAAGCTCCATATTCTCAGCGTTATGGCAATCGGCACACCCGATAGGATTAACGATCTCGTCTCCAAGCTCGCTCCAGCGGGTCTTGTAAAACTCTGCCACTCCCATTTTATTCATCATACGTGGCACGTCGGGTGACTTACAAGTCCAGCAGGTACCTGGCTGCATATCCTTATCCCCTTCGATGCCAGGATTGCCTACTCGTAGGGTATTCCGCATATCTTCAATGGCATGCATGTGACCTCTAGGAGTGCCATATTCACGACTAAAGGCATAGCCAGCCCAGAAGATGACCATCTCTGGTCGCTGAGCTAAGACATCGACGATATCGCTACTATTGTACTTGCTAACGAATGTGGTGTCTGCGGTGTTTTGCCAAGTCTCGAATTGTCTAGGGTAGTTGATGCCGTAGATTTCGTTTCTTGCTTCACCATTGGGGATCTCTACCTTTTTATTGGCATAGATGGACTGTATCTCGGCTCGTCGTTCAGTGACAGAGGCTGCGAGTAGCCCAAGTAAAAAGACAATTACCAAAGCACCACCAAATAGTAACCATCCTAGCCAAGGCTTAAGTTTTCGTTGATGTGTCATAGCTATTATATCTATAAATTAGTTTTTACTCTTAAGTTTATCAATCCATTCTGGCACTGGGCTCTTGGGAAGTGGCGTAATGGCATTTGGTGTGCGGCTCAGGCTGGTCACCCCTCCATGGGGTACATCTCTATGGCAATCCCAGCAAGCGAAGTTGCTATCATCGCTGATTTGCTCACCGGCAAGTAGTCCGGTCTTTACCATTTCCGTATTGAGCTGATCGTGGCACCTAACGCAGTTATTGTAGATTACTCTTTGACTAGCCGGTATAGCTTTCATTGCCTGTGGCTCCCCTCTCATAGTGAATACGAAAGAGTGCCGAAGCCCATCCGTCGCCTTAAAGTAGTATTTGCTGAAAATATTATCGTGAGGCACGTGGCAATCGTTGCAAGTGGCATTACGACCATGAGAACTATGGACCCAAGTGGCATAGTAGGAGTCCATCACGTGGCAATTGATGCAGGTTGCAGGGTCATCACTAAGATAGCTCCAGACTCTAGACATATAGATAAGGTAGCAACCCAGTCCTGCCATTGTGCCGAGGAGTAGTACCGCACCGATTCTACTTTTGTAGGTGGGTAGTAGGGTGTTGATAAAATGGTTCCACTTTTCTCTTAGTTTCATCACTACTGTCGGCTTTGCCTTGATTATCGTTAGATTGAATACCCAAAGCTAGGTATTTTCTTTGAGATAATGGGTATTTCTTAGTGAGTATTTGCTTTAATTTACAAATATGTTTTTATGGAATTTCACTTTGATGTGCAATTATATTAAAAGCGTATTAATGAATCGATAGGATACCATTCCTATTACTGCATACCGTAGGTGTGTATACTTTGAGAAGCAGAGGGCAGGTAATTCACTCCATACCAGCACATCTGTAGGCAGATGAAGCTGAAGATGAGTAGGACTACAGCTAGTTTTACGCGCCTTGGGTAAAAGTGTCGAATATGTAAAAAAATCAAGTAGCTACACATCGTGATGGCGGCCCAAGTCTCCTTTGGATCCCAACCCCAGTAGGTCCCCCAAGCAGCTTTGGCCCAAACTGCTCCGAGGAGAAGCCCAAACATCAAGAAGCCTAGCCCAGTGTAGACAAGATTGTCCATTACATAGAGCTTTCGGTAGTCGTTTTCTTTTTTCTTCCAAAGAATGTAAATGCCAATGAGGAGCGCCACACCCAGCAATCCGTATGAAAACATATAGGAGATCACGTGTGGTACAAAGTAAAAGCTCTGTAGCGCTGGCATCATGCTTTTGCTATGGAGCTGAGGCTTAAGGATATTGGTAATGATAAAGACACCCGCTAAGACTGTGCTGAAACTGAATATCCATTTATAGCCCCATCTAATGTAGACCAATAGTCCAGATAGGATAACAAATAGTGAGTAGAAGAGCCGTGTCTCTCCTTGAGTCCTCATAGGTGGGCGCTCTTGGCTCATCCACATTCCTGCAATAAAGATGCTGAATACAATCAGGGCAAGGGCCATAACTGCAATAGCAATATTTTTCTTGTCTTTCCACGCTAGATAGGCCGATACGCCACTCAGCAAGATAGTGATTATCCCAAAGAAGGGGAATACTTCCCAATCGGCCAATTGTAAGATCTCATTCATAATGATTCCTCTTCTTTTTTAGTTCGTTTGTAGATAGAGTTGGAGGGGCCTAGGAGCAAGAAGATTGCTCCTGTAAATAGCACCCAAATGGAGACGAGTACTGGTGTAAGCCACGGGTCGTAGACCAATTCAACCTCTGTGCTAGTAGCCCACCGCCTCATCTCCTCATCAAAATTGAGCTGATATACATACCAATCCCTTACCTTGAGGGGGTCATTGACCGAGATTACCTTACTTCCAGCACCACCATCTTTGAGGTAATAATCTAGAGTGGCATAGTACTGCCGTATCTCTGGGAAAGGCATAATGATGCAAGTCGTCTCATCAAGGGAAAGCGCTCTATGGGGAAATAAGTAGCTTCCACAGCTCACCCAACCATTGTAGGTCTTACTCCCCTTGTGTGCGGTGATGTGTGCTGCAGGGGCACCGCCGGAACTGGCGAATTGGCTAAAGACAATAGTGGAGTCCCTCACCAGTGGTGCACCAAGTGGCAGAAGTTCATCTACCGAGACTTTCCAACCGTTGAGAAGCCCAGTGGTAGGTATCTCCTCAATGTTGAGCATATCGGGCCGACTCTCAGGGAGTACTTGCCCCGTTTCCGTATTAAGTAGCATCAGCTTTGGTGGATACTCATCGAGCGTAAAGTGCTTTAGCTCTAACGCAATCGGAAGCTCCTCCACTGCATGGGTCGCTTGGTTCGTTCCTCGCCACTCCACTTCGTCCTCAGTTAGTGCCATGGTATACCGTTGCATATTGCTACCACTGACTAAGGCGAAAAATAAGAATCCATAAAGCCCAAGGTGATTGAGCATAAAACCCAATTCCCTCACTGAAAACTTAAAGGCTAAAAGTCGCCGAATAGTTACAGAACCAAGAACCAGTAATAGGTAGATGTAGATGGTATTGAAAGGGTGAGAATGGATCATAGCGCTCCAACCCGAGGTGTGAAACAATCCGCCTAGCCCATTAGCCATCCTTGGGTCAATCTGTTTGGAGAAACCCATTATGGTCAAGAGCAAAAGAAACGCTGAGAGTGAAGTAATAGTGGCGGCTGGGGAAACAATGAAGCGGACGAAGTGCAACTTATTTCCCCGCTTTCTTGAAAGAATACCGATAAGTAGTGTAGCAATAATTAGTACACTGAGTACCACCGTACTAATGGGGTGGGTAAAACCGCCTGCGGGGATAGGCCCCATCACCCATTGCCATATATAGCTAATCAGTAGGAGCCCACCTACTATCGCCCAACCCTCTGGATAGCCCCATCGACCACTCCAGATATTTCGCTTCTCTTCCTTCATCATCCCATATTTTATTTAGTAGATATTACTTTCCTTTGGGCTTTTTGGAGGCTCCGGTCACGGCGTCAACGCTGCTAGGCATTACTTTCGCTTTATCGCCGATTAGGTAGCTTGCTACTTCATTGTAGGAGCCGAGGGTGATGGCATTGTACCCCTTTGTGCTGAGAAGGTCAGTGATCTTCTTCCCAAGAGTAATGATGGTTGCCTTTGGGCTTATCACATTGATTCCCTTCTCCTCGCAGAGCTTAAAGTAGGCCTCGACACTCTTGGTATTTGAAAATACGATGTGAGTAAACTCCACCTCTTTGAGCATCTCTAGGTACTCTTTGCTGTACTTATTAGGGTCTTTGCTGGCAATTGTAAAGGCCAATGCTACCTCATTCTCTAGTCTTGGCGTGAGCTCACTCACCTTTCTATTGAGTGTGATTGAGAGCACTTTCATCCCATTATTGTCTTTTGAGGGCTGGTAGTTCTCCGTCACATTGACCACCTCACCTACGAGGAGCAGACCAGGCGTAAGCTTCGCGTAGTCGGTAAAATCAGCTGTGAAGTCTTTGAGCGCTCCGCGAAAAGCCTTTTGCTCAGGCAGAGTGCCCTTACTAATAATAGCTGCAGGTGTATCGGGCGACATTCCCGACTTGATCAGTTGCTGGCAGATATCTGGGATCACTATTACACCCATATAAAAGGCTATAGTACCCCCTTGCTCCACAAGAGCCTTCCACTTCACCGCCTCGGTAAGATTGCTATCTTTCGTGCTAGCAGTAACAAGAGAAAAGGTCCTCGCCAATCCACGATGCGTCACTGGTATCCCCGCGTAAGCTGGTGCCGCTATCGCTGCTGTTACCCCAGGGATGACCTCAGTATCAATGCCCTTATCAAGCAGAGCGAGCAGTTCCTCACCGCCACGTCCGAATACAAAAGGGTCGCCACCCTTGAGCCTTACCACCGTATTGCCCTTCTGCGCCTCATCTATGAGCAGTTGATTGATCTCCCCTTGCGAAGGAGATGGTTTGCCAGCTCTCTTCCCTACTGGGATCAATCTCACATTCCCTTTGCAGTGGATAAGAATCGAAGGGTTTGCCAGTGCGTCATAAAGCACCACATCTGCTTTACCTAGTGCTTTCGCTCCTTTCACTGTGATAAGGTCGGGATCTCCAGGGCCAGCACCCACTAGGTATACTTTTCCACTTTGAGCAGAGAGGTTGAGGAGATTAAACAGCAGTGCTACCGAAATAAATAGGAGTCGTTTCATGCTTACTTTTCTCCTTTTTTGCCAAATAGGCGACCTATAAAGATGAGGATGCAGGCGCCGATGATCGCTACTACTAGTCCTGCCCACCAGCTATCGCCTGCAGAGAGGTCTAGTAATTTTAGTACCCAACCACCTACCACTCCACCGAGTAGTCCGAGGATGATATCTACGATCCATGAGTTGCCTTTTCCTGGCATAATCCAAGCAGCTACGCTACCTGCTATAAATCCTGTAAGAAGTGTAATTAGAAAGTTCATAATTCAATTGCTTTTATATGTTTTGATTATTATTCCAAGTAAAAAATGAGAAGTGGACAGTCCCATACTTACGCATCTCCAAGAAATGCGCCTCATTGCTAAAGTCATAGACTTTGGGGTGTTCCACAACTAGGGTGCCTTTAGGGGATAGTAGCTGACTGCTCATAATCCGCCTAGGTATTTCGGCAAGCAGAGCGAGGTCGTAAGGAGGGTCGGCAAATATCAGGTCAAAGGAGCCAAAAGAATCGCTATTCTCAATGAAGCTAAATACATCTCGCGTCTGTACACTATAGTCATTATCGTCCAATTGGTCCGCCACTGATTTGATAAAAGCGGTGTGGCGTGGGTCTTTTTCGATCGCCAGCACCTCCTTGGCACCTCGTGAGAGAGCTTCGAAGCCAATGCTACCACTACCCGCAAAGAGGTCTAAAAAGCGAGTTTCCTCCCAATTGACCCTATTCTGAAGGATATTAAAAAGAGCCTCCTTTGCCACTTCTGTAGTGGGACGACCTCTAAAGTTCTTGGGAAGTTCAAAGCGACGCTTCCCATATATGCCACTTATAATCCGCATGCGATGTGTAATTGCTCCAATGGATGTACTAGTGCTTTCTTGCTCCTAGGCGAGAGCTCAATCCTTTCTACACTGCTCTCAAGCAGTTGCTGGATGCTTTCCTGTGCCCTATTAGTAAATAGGTAGAGAGGGTCGGAGTGAGGATCCAATTGAAATTGGCGGTACAATGCTGTAATGTAGTAGAGACAATCGGCCTCAGAGACAATCCTATACAGGTTGGCGAGAAGCAACTCCCCCGACCGAGCTACCACTACTTGTATAAACTCCTTACTAATATAGGCCGTAACCAGCTGCGGATGCTCACGCCTCGACTTCCGCAGTGTGTAGATGACTTGTGTGGAGATATGGTGCCCGAAGGATGGTAGGGAGAAAGAGCGTTGGCAGAAGTCAAAGAGCTCCTTATTAACAGAGTAGACAATATGGAGATGCTCCTCCTCAATTGCCTTCGTCAATACCTTACGCCCTTCCAAATCAGTAGTCAGTGCTAGCCAATCTTCGGGCGAAGCGCTATCGAATAGATCCTCCGGAATAATGGCAAAAGGGGCTCCATCCTCCACTAGGATGGTCGTGCTCTTAAATGGAAGAGATAAAAGCGGATGGCTCCAGAATAGTTGCTGCATACCGCCTTCGTCAGAGCCTATTGTAGAGATACTTGTCGCCAATATAGGTTTGTCGGCTTCTTGCTCTTCAGCCAAGAAGAATATCATCTCATTTTCCAGAGTGATACGAGCCTCTACGCCCAGAGCCTCTTTTGCCGAAAGGCTCTGCTCCTCTTCTCTTGGATGGATCTCCTTTATCTCTCTCATAAGGGTTGCAGAAAAGCACACTTCCTCCGCTATTAGATAGAGAGGAGTGTGCTTTATAAGTGATTAGACTAGTGGGGTATGTAGCTTACTCCCAATTACCTGCGTTGTTATTGATCTCCGTAAGCGATCCTACCTTCAGGCCAGGATACTTGCCAATCTTATTGACACGGTCCTTAAGGTTGATCAGCTCAGTCTTATTCAGGTCGCCAAGATAGGTATCATAGTCTGCCTTAGCCTCAAAGATCTTGATAGAGATATCCGAGCTTGTTTTCACGCTAGCTGTATCCATCTCAAAAGTGGCACCATTAGAGAAAGGTATGATACCTAGCTTATTAGTATCATAGTCGGCACCGAAGATAGCCTCTTTGGCATTCAGATAAGTGGTATCACGAGTAAAAGAGACACGCTCACCATTGATGATTGAGGATAGGCCTGCTTCTTCAGCCTCTTTCCAATTGCCTGTAGCTCTCGCCTTCTTTACGATATCCCAAGCCTTTTGCTCAGTCATACCATCTTGTAGTTGCTTCTCCGAAAGCTCCATCACCTTGCGTACCGACTTCACTGTCCCAGTATTGAGCCAGTTGCGAAGCTCCTCAAAGTTGGCGGCGTGCACGTTATTCTCCTGCTTGTAAGCAATCTGAGCAGAGCGGATATCCATTAGCTCCTTGATCACCGCCTTCTCTCTTGCGGCCTTAGTATTCTCAAAGTCAACCGGTACACGGATGCTATTGTATACCGCCCAGCCAAGTCCTATAATAGCGAGGACCAATAAAACTCTTGATAAAATTTTCATACCTTCAAATATATTTGTTATTTTGCATTCAATATCAATGCTCGTACGGCACCACTTTACAGTCGTCTCTACAAAAGTAGCAACTTTTATTCAGACAGCCATACAAATCAGCGTTCAAATATAGCTATTTTCCAACAATATGAGTAATAATCGCCCAGAGATATTGGATTTTTTTGGTTTTATACCTACTTCTAGCCAGAGCGAAGTGATCAATGAGCTTCAGAACTTCTTCGCACAGGCTCCCGAGCACTCCATCTTTTTATTGCGTGGGTATGCTGGGACTGGCAAGAGTAGTTTAGTAGGGGCCTTCTCCCACATGCTCCAGAGCATCCTATATCCTCAGATGTTGCTCGCTCCTACAGGCCGTGCGGCGAAAGTACTTGAGGGGTATTGTGGTTTACCCGCCTATACTATCCATCGAACCATCTATAGGCAGAGGATTTCACAGGATGGCGTCTCGTACGAAGTAGGGTACAATAAGCACCAGCCTGGTACTATATATATAGTGGATGAGGCCTCAATGATCAATAATGCCAATGATGGTTATGGCACCTTCGGCAGTAATCGATTGCGTGTCGACTTAGTGGACTTTTGCTTTAGCATAGAAGGAAGTAAACTGCTACTGATCGGCGATGATGCCCAGCTTCCACCCGTTGGTACCGAGATGAGCCCTGCACTTGTCCCCGACTATCTAGTGGGCTTTTGCTCCACCCTCTATCAAGGTATCCTGAAGGATATTGTCCGTCAGGAGGAGGGGGGCGAGATTGTCTATCTTAGTTACCTCTTGCGTGGGCGTATCCTTGACCTACAGAGTGGTGAGGAGTGGCACGAACCTCTACTCCCTCTGCCCGAGGTAAAGGGCGAGGTAGAGATCATCTCGGGCTACGACTTGCCAGAGCTGATGGAGGACTCCTATCGGCGGGTGGGGCAGGAGGAGACCTTGCTCATCACCCGCTCCAATAGAGATGCCGAAGAGTATAATAAAGCGATCCGGCACCATACACTATACTATGATGAGGAGGTGGTACCAGGCGAAAACCTTATGGTAGTGCGCAACAACTACCTTCACTTCCCCGTAGATGAAAAGGGGCAGGCAACAAGTACCTTCATCGCCAATGGCGAGATCCTAAAGGTGCTGAATAGCCGAAGGGAGCAGGAGCTCTATGGCTTCACCTTTAGAGATGCAGAGCTACGCGACCCGCATGGAGGCTTCGTCTCCGCCAAGATACTCCTAGATAGTCTATTCACACAGGCTCCCAGCCTCTCTCCAGAGCAAAGAGAGCGACTGTATCAAGGGGTATGCCAAGACTATCCCGAGTGTACTTCCCGACGGATGCTCTATCAAAAACTCCGGCAAGATCCCTATCTCAATGCTTTGCAAATAAAGTACTCTTACGCCATGACTTGCCACAAGGCACAGGGCGGGCAGTGGCGAGAGGTCTACCTAAGTTTTGGCTACCTTACCCCCGAGATGATCGACCTCTCCTTCTGTCGCTGGCTCTATACCGCTATGACACGTGCCACCGAGAAGCTATACATCATCCAACCACCCACCTTTATCTTTGGCGATCTGGAGCTGTAGCAAGCTATAGCTAGGTCGTAGTCCCAAATGACCTGTGCCTAGTTTAATGCACGGCCCTCTCCAGCGGTTCTTTTTCGCACATAGCCTTAACCTCCTGAGGCAGAGTATGCTATCTAGCCCTTTGCCGAGTTTGTAACTCAGCATTTGCTTAGTTTGTAACTCAGTCAATGTTGAGTTTGTAACTCAGCCAATGTTAAGTTTGTAACTCGGTGAAGACTTAGTTGCGAACTCATTTTCTCCCCCTTCCTAATTTATTGGTTAATAGACTTGTACGTCTATTTTCAATGACCAGTGATGGATTGATCGGGAAGTGGCCTGACGCGACAGAGCTGGCTATAGCTGTCTGAGACCTGCAATGGGGAGGGGGATATTGTGAGCGACTAAAAAATATGAGGTGTTATCGATGGCAAGTTAAGAATAATAGGTATCTTTGAGGGAATGAAAAAATAATCGGTAATATTTACCACACATCTAACTATAAAATAGCAAAAAGATTATGTACGGATCTATTAAAGCACACCTACAGAAGGAGCTAAAGGAGACAAGGGAAGCTGGTCTCTACAAGGAGGAGCGAATCATCGCCAGTGAGCAATTCGCCGAAATTACTGTGGATCAAAATGGCACACACAAGCAAGTACTCAACTTCTGTGCCAATAACTACCTTGGACTTTCCAATAACAAGCGCCTCCTCAAGGCTGCTAAGGAGACGATGGATAGGCGTGGATTTGGACTATCGTCGGTTCGCTTTATCTGCGGTACTATGGATATCCATAAGGAGCTAGAGGCAGCTATCAGTCGCTATTTCCACACCGAGGATACCATCCTTTATGCTGCTTGCTTCGATGCCAATGGCGGTGTCTTCGAGCCACTTCTTACAGATGAGGATGCGATCATTAGTGATAGTCTTAATCACGCCTCTATTATTGATGGTGTAAGGCTCTGTAAGGCTAAGCGCTATCGCTATGCCAATGGAGATATGAAGGAGCTTGAGGAGCGCCTGAAGGAGGCTCAGGCACAGCGTTTCCGTATCGTTGTGACCGATGGCGTCTTCTCTATGGATGGCAATGTGGCTCCTATGGATAAGATCTGTGCTTTGGCTGAGAAGTACGACGCCCTTGTGATGGTGGATGAGTGCCACTCCGCAGGTGTGGTTGGTAAGACAGGTAGGGGTGTTTCGGAGAAGTTCGACCTTTATGGACACATTGATATCATCACTGGTACGCTTGGTAAGGCGTTTGGTGGTGCAGTAGGTGGATTTACCACTGGTCGGAAGGAGATCATTGAGCTCCTTCGCCAGAGAAGCCGTCCATATCTATTTAGCAACTCTCTACCTCCTGCAGTGGTAGGTGCTGGGATTGAGCTCTTTAAGATGCTTGAGGAGAGTGATGAGCTACACACTAAGCTGATGGGTAATGTGGAGCGCTTCCGCACGAAGATGCTAGCTTTGGGCTTTGATATTAAGCCTACACAGAGTGCTATCTGCGCTGTGATGCTTTATGATGCACCACTTAGCCAGAAGTTCGCTGCACGTATGCTCGAGGAGGGTATCTATGTGACTGGTTTCTACTATCCAGTAGTGCCAAAGGGCGAGGCACGTATCCGTGTCCAACTTTCTGCTGCTCACGAGTCTGAGCATATCGATAGAGCTGTGGCTGCCTTTGAGAAGGTGGGCCGAGAGCTAGGTGTAATTAAGTAAGCAGAGAAGGTAGGAGATTAGACCATAGCATTGGCCTACTATGTGATCATTTAGCGAAGTGGTGGGTGTGCAGTTGGATGCATACCTACCACTTCTTTTATATATGAAGTGAAACTGTTTGATACGTGAAAGCAAACTGTTTGATATAAGGATTTTTGAGAAAGATGCAAATCATTAGGATGACAAGGTATATGATACTCCTTTGTCTCTCTCTTTTGGGAGGTCAAGTGAGTGCCCAGCAGCTCCACAAGATCTCGGGCTTTGAGTATGGCCATATGAGTGGACCTACAGGGCGTGAGTGGGAGTCGCCTACTCAGCTGAGCTATAATAAGGAGCAACCGAGGGCTTACTTTTTTAATTTTAAGAGCCACGATAGCGCTAGAGCTTTCCTGCCTTCGGAGGAGGGCGCCTACTATATGAGCCTTGATGGGGTATGGAAATTTCACTGGGTGGGGAACCCTTCGGAGCGACCTACGGAGTTCTACAAAACTACTTTCGATACTTCGCATTGGGATGATATCAAGGTGCCTAGTGCGTGGAATGTGGAGGGTATTCAGAAGGATGGCTCTCTGAAGTACGGTACGCCTATCTATGCCAATCAGCCTTTTATCTTCCATCATACCGTAAAGGTGGACGATTGGAAGGGTGGGGTGATGCGGGAGCCTGATCCTAGTTGGACCACCTATAAGCATCGTAATGAGGTGGGCTCGTATGTGAGGAGTTTTACGCTTCCTCGCGATTGGCAAGGGGAGCGGGTGATGCTCAATTTTGATGGGGTGAATAGTTTCTTTTACCTTTGGATCAATGGGCAGTATGTGGGCTTTAGCAAAAACTCACGCAATCGTGCTGCCTTTGATATTACTCCCTATCTGGTGAAGGGGGAGAATAAGGTGGCGGTGGAGGTATATCGTAGCAGTGATGGATCGTTTCTCGAGGCACAAGATATGTTCCGCCTGCCTGGTATTTTCCGTTCGGTCTACCTGACAGCTCAGCCTGAGGCACATATTCGAGATTTGATCGCCATTCCTTCATTGAGCCATGATTACAAGGAGGGGGCGATGCAATTGACGGCGGAGCTTCGCAATCAGAGTAAGAAGAGTTTGAAGGGGTATCAACTCCGCTACACACTTTATAGAAATGAGCTTTATTCGCAGAGCAATCACCCCACGGGCGTCACACTTGCTATCGATGTGCCAAATATAAAGACCAATGAATACAAGGTGGTAACGGGCCAGTTGGAGCTAACGAACCCAGCCTTATGGAGTGCCGAGGAGCCTAATCTCTATACACTAGTGGTGGAGCTTTTGGACCCTAGTGGAAGGGTGACGCAGACCGCATCTATCGTGACAGGTTTTAGGGAGGTGGTGATCAGGGAGACGCCCGCCGAAGAGGATGAGTTTGGACTTGCCGGAAGGTATTTCTATGTGAATGGTAAGACGGTGAAGCTGAAGGGGGTGAATCGGCACGAAACGGATCCCGAGACGGGTCAGACGATTTCTAAGGAGCGGATGCTACAGGAAATTGCTTTGATGCGGAGGGGCAATATCAATCATGTACGTCTTTCGCACTACTCCAATACACCTATTTGGTATTACCTTTGCGATCTCTACGGACTTTACCTTGAGGACGAAGCCAATGTCGAGAGCCATGGATATTACTACGGAGATGCGTCGCTCTCACACGTGCCTGAGTTCAGAGATGCCCACGTGGCGAGGGTGATGGAGATGGCTGCTGCGACGGTCAATTCGCCTTCCATCGTGATTTGGTCGCTCGGTAATGAGGGTGGCCCTGGTGATAACTTCAAGGCGGCCTATGAGGCTTTGCATAAGTTCGATCCTAGTCGACCAGTACAGTATGAGCGAAATAATAGCATCGTGGATATGGGCTCTAATCAATATCCTTCTATCGCTTGGACAAGGGAAGCAGTTAAAGGTAGCTACGATATCAAGTATCCATTCCATATCAGCGAGTATGCCCACAGCATGGGGAATGCTGGGGGCAACTTGGCCGACTATTGGGAGGCGATGGAGAGTACCAACTTCTTCTGCGGTGCCGCCATTTGGGACTGGGTGGATCAATCTATCTACACCTACGATACCATTACTGGTGAGCGGTATATGGCATACGGAGGAGACTTCGGAGACAAGCCAAATGATGGTATGTTTTGTATGAATGGGGTGATGCTCCCCGACCTCACTCCGAAGCCTGAGTATCAAGAGGTGAAGAAGGTGTACCAAAATGTAGCTATCAAGGCGGTGGACTTGGAGAAGGGAGCGATCTCCATCTTTAATAAGCGCTACTTCACTACGCTCGATGATTTGGAGCTGGTGGTGAAGTTGATGCGGGCGGGCGAGACGATGGCCGAAAAGGTAGTGCCGATGCCTACTATTAACCCACGGAGCAGTGCGATTATTCAATTGCCCTTTAATCGTTCGCAGGTGATGGAGCAGCCAGAGGAGTTCTTCCTTAATATAGAGCTTCGTCTAAAGCAGGATCATCCGTGGGCGAAAGCAGGCTTTGTGCAGATGGCGGAGCAACTTCTTCTCAAGGAGCAAGACCACAACCTACAGCTAGCCGACTTATCTGCGGGTGCATCGCCTCTTCAGCTCAAGGGAAATACCCTCAAGGGGGATAAGTTTGAGCTCTCTTTTGATGATGCTACAGGGTCAATAGCGCAATACATCTATAATGGCGTGGCACTCATCACTCCTGGCAATGGGCCTCGTCTTTCGGCCTTTAGAGCCCCCGTGGATAATGATAATTGGGCAAGGGATAGCTGGATTGAAAATGGCCTGCACAATTTATCGCATAAGGCGATTAGCAAGAAGTTTCATCGCAATCAAGATGGCTCCATCTCGATGCTCTATGTAGTGGAGAGCCAAGCGCCACACCGTTATCAGTTGAAGGGTGGATATACTGGACGTTTTGAGATTGAAGAAATCGAAGGCGAACAGGACTTTGAGTTCGTCACAACTCAGGTCTGGACAGTCTATCCCGATGGTTCTATAGCTCTTACTGCCAATATCACTTCTAATAAGAAAGGAGTAAACCTCGCCCGCTTGGGCTATGAATTGTCAATGGCACCACAGTTTGACCAGCTCACCTATTACGGTCGTGGCCCGCTTAATAATTACAATGACCGTGATGCGGGTGCTCAGGTGGAGCTATATAAGAGCAGTGTGGCTGAGCAGTTTGTCCACTTTCCTAAGCCTCAGAGTATGGGCAATCGTGAGGGAGTGAGATGGACAGAGGTGACCGATGCCAATGGCCATGGCCTCGCCTTTATCGCCGAGGGCGCAATGTCGGCTAGTGTGCTTCCTTGGACGGCACTCGAGCTGATGCTGGCACCGCACCCTTATCAACTTCCCAAGAGCTCCGGCACACATATCCATTTGGATCTTGGAGTTACTGGGCTTGGTGGTAATTCTTGTGGTCAAGGAGCACCGTTGCCTGAGGATAGGATTTTGGGCGATGGGAGTAGCTACTCCTTGCTGATCCGTCCGGCAGGCACGGAAAAGCGTGTGGCGATGCCAGAGATTCATCCAGTTGGGATTACCCGAGACCAAAGTGGGGTGGTGACCATCACGGGCAATGGCAAGGAGCTACTTTTCAAGGTAGATAAGGCCAAAAAAGCACAGCTTTATAGTCAGCCTTTTGACCTGCGCGAGGGTGGTACTGTGACTGCATTCCCTAAGGGAGAGCCTTGGCTCGCTACCACTATCACCTTCCCGAGGATTCAGGAGATTCCGGTAAAGGTGCTCAGAGCTTCGAGTGAGGAGACGGGTGGCGGAAAGGCAGAGCATCTGGTGGATGGTGATCCTAGGTCTATTTGGCACAGTATGTACTCAGTGACGGTGGCTCAATATCCTCACTGGGTTGAGCTAGATGCTGGAGAGGAGCGGCTCATCAAGGGCTTTATTTTTACCCAGCGTCAGGATGGCTCTTCTAATGGGATGGTGAAGAAGTACTCTCTTCAGCTCTCTTCGGATGGGGTCAACTGGAGCGCTCCTGTGGTGGAAGGCGAATTAACTCCTTCAAAAGCTGCGCAAAAGGTGATGCTCTCAAAGCCGAAGAGAGCCCGATATATCCGCTTTAATGCTCTCTCCAGCCACAATCAACTCGACTTCGCCAGCGGTGCGGAGTTGGGGATTATTGCCGAATAAATTCTGGACGTTAGATAGCGTCGCAAGGCCAGTTATATACCTATCTTTTTATGAAGATAATGGGCTCAATGCTAGTTAATAAGGATGAATTTTGAGTGATTGATGCCTCAGCCTGGGTCAGTTCTTATAATTGGTTATAAATCATTGGGTTATAAGAATAAAAGTTGAGTTTGTAACTGAGCGATCATCGAGTTCGAAACTCCATGATCGCTTAGTTACAAACTCAATGATCGCTTAGTTACAAACTCAATGATCGCTTAGTTACAAA
>OKRX01001051.1_pt1 | contig 21286 bp, 19 predicted proteins | sample 1601241 | NCBI WGS metagenome assembly OKRX01 (sample SAMEA3541500, study PRJEB24748) | human gut metagenome | biome: human gut; feature: human-associated habitat; material: faeces | place: China | collected 2012
CAAAAGCTTTATGTCGTTTCAGTAAAGCCCAACGGGTAAACTCACCACACAATTCCCGGCATATTCTGTGTGTTCTCTACTGCCTCTTCCACCTTCTCTTTGTCATAAGAGAATACCATTCCTTTCACATCGGATGCAGAAATGTCTCCCTGTCTTACCTTTGCCTTCGCACTCTGGCGGACGATTCCATTGTGGAACAGATACATTCCGCATTCAGGTGCGCTTTTATCTTCTTTTGCCTCTTTGATCCATGCATCCATGGAAGGTACTGTGGTTTTTGTATGCTCCATACGATCCATTTATTTTATCCTCTTTTCTTTATTGTATTAAACCGACATTTTAATATATTATTTTCTGTAAATGAGCAAGTTCGTGATTTTGCACAAAAGAAAGACACTGCGAAGTCAAGTAATGATTTTGATTCATTTATGAAGCTGGCAATATAATTTTATGCAATTTTTCAAATTTGCTCATTTATAGTTATTTTTATATCATAAACGGTTTTTAAATGAATGACAACCATCTCATTGAAGCCAGAAAATCTCATACACCATAGGCCGGCACTCCTGTGTTTCTGTTTTTCCATGTCGATCACCGGCGAGATAGACATGATCTATCATACATATTTTTAATGCTGTTATCATCCTTACTTTTCTGTATAATGGTGGAATGGATTTCAATGAAAGGAAGTGAAAATACGATGATTCTATATTTTACAGGAACAGGAAACAGTGAGTATACTGCCCGGAGGATAGCGAAAGAACCCGAGGAAAAATCTGTAATCTTTTTACAAAAATGCTTGTAAACGGCAAACCCCATTGGGGAAATAAATGTACCCACTGTATGACCTGTATCTGCCGCTGTCCCCAAGAAGTGATTGAGTATGGAAAACACAGTCAGGAGCTTAACCGATACACCTGCCCGAAATAAAAAGAACCGCCCCGTCTCCTTTTGAAAAGAGATCAGGCGATTTTCGGGCTGCAGAACATGTTGGTCTGTTTGATCAGGAAAGGCCCGCGTAAACCTTCGCTGCATTCTGATACAGGATCTGTTCCCGCTCTGCATCATTTAGCCCTTCCATCTCCCGAATCCAGCGCACATAGTCGCCATACGGAGCCTCTTTCAGGGCTGAAGGCATATCTGTGCCGAACAGCAGCTTATCTGCGCCCACCAGGTCTCTTGCCAGCCGTACATAGGCTCCGGCTCTCTTCCAGGGCTCGGAAGCATCCATACAATTATGGGGTACGCTTGCCAGGTCAAACCATACATTGGGGAGGGCCAGCCTTTCCAGAGCCTGTTTCAGTTCCTCCTCCTGCTTTCCGTTGGGAGCCAGAAGATGGCAGATCACAAAGTTTACGCCCGGATGGCGGGTAACTGCGTTTTTAAGTCCCTCCGCCTGCCAGCTTTTACTGCCGCACTTTCCGATGTCAATAACCATCACATGGCCCATACGCTCCCCATAGGAAAAGGCCTCCTCCATGCGTTCTCCGTCGATGAGGAAATCAGGATGGATTGCCATCACGCCGGAGCCGGTGCTGACCTCGAACTTTTCAATCTTAAATCCCAGTTCTTCAAACAGAAAGCGCCGGATTCCATCCCGGTCAAAGGAATAGGGATCATAGCTGGCGGCGCCGATAAAACGGTTCGGATACTTTTTTACAGCCTCCCAGGTATAATAATTCTGAAAACCGTAGAAGTTTCCCTGAAGGAGCACGGATTTTTCCACTCCGTTCTCATCCATGATTTCAAGAAGCTGTTCCGGGCTTACGCCGTCTGTATGAAACTGCTCCGGTATCATCCGGACTACCTGTCCGTTGGCATAGCGGGCCATTCCGCCGCCGATGCTGCGCAGCTCTCCGCCGGATCCGATCCCTGCGATGTACTGGACAATATGGGCGTGGCTGTCGATTATCTTCATAGTTCCTTTTAACCTGCCTTTTCTCTGTTATTTAAAAACGGCATCCATGTTTTCTGCCGGCTTTTTCCTGTCTGTGATGGCCGCCGCAATGTTCCCCTTGCGGTCTGTGGAAGGCTTCCCGCTGTCCTGCTTCACCATAACGGTCGCAGACGCCGTCCTGATCCGCGTCCTCATAATACCTGCCGCATCCCGGCTCGGCTGCAAAGGTGCTTACTGAACCCATTGCAAACACAGCTGCCGCTGCAAAAAACGCTACAGCCGTCTTTTTTATGTTCCGTTTCATAGAGGTTCCTCCCTTCTTTTTATACCATAAATATAACACAGTCCGACGGCTAAATCCAGTGGGAGCCGGTATGTCTGCTGTGCAGTTTTGCAGTTCAATCTGAAGTTTGTTTTCCAAAAAAAATAAACAGATATGGGCATAGTGATGCTAAAAAATAGGATAAAACTCCACCAGAACCTATTCTGACAAGCAGACGTATTATGATTCTGTACCAGCCTATAGGATACAAAAATAGAACTATCCCAAGAGCGCCTAACAGGTCAGGCATTACCAGTTCCAATGCTGTTATGATTATCTGAAATATTACAGTTATACTGGCTGAATAAAACAGGATTTTTCGAGAAAAAAACGAAAAATAAATCTTCCAAGCAAAAGAGCGATTGCAAAGATTGCTGCTTCCAGTATGTAGTTTTCCTGTTCTGTATGAACGCTGTATGTGATATCCGCATAAAAACCAATCGTTCCTGTGATCAAACAATAGGCAGGGACAATCCAAAGACCGTGCATTTTATATTTTATATTCAATTACAGCTCTCCTTTTCATGTTATTTTAGGATATACCATATCTTAAATATACCACAAACCTGTGTTTTGCTGTCTTACTATTTTTTTACATTTTTACATGGATATAAAACAAAAAAGCGCCCCATCCGGCTTTCAGCCTCCGGACAGGACACTTTTATTTTACTTACCTATGAAACAAAACTTTCTTCCCATACCTGCCATGCCTCCCTGGCCTGGCGGTATTTTTTATTGTGCCATTTCAGCGCTTCGCTGTTTCCGGCACATTTGGCAAGGCTTTTTTCAAAGCGTTCGTCGATGGATACTTCTTTATCTCCCTGGATCATCTTATCTGCTAAATATACAACCAGGGTTTCGTCTGCCTTTGAGGGCATCCTGTCCAGCCAGTGGTGCTGCCGTACAATCTCCGCTGCCCGGCTGTAGCCGCTTTCCTTTAAAAGCGCTGCTCCTGCTGCTGCATGATCTGCGCTCCCCTTGCGGATGTCATGAAGAAGGGAAGCAGACCGAACCAGATTCAGATCCAGGAGTATCCCTTTTTCCTGCAGCTTTACAGCCATGGAAAGAGCCTTACGGCTCACTGCCTCGCTGTGGCGGCGGAGGTGATCCGGCATCTGAGAGGTTTCCAAGAGCCATTTTAAGGCTTCCCCATCAGGATATCCCTGTCCTCTGCTGCCCTCCAACTGTAACAGACGGCGGTATTCCTCTTTTGTATCTGCATCTACAAAACTGCCCTCATCAGCGACTTCTACATCCAGAATCAAATCTGAGCAGCTTTTTAAAAAGCCCTTCAGTCCCTGCTCTCCCTGATACGATAATACAGCTTCCATCATTACTGAGCTGAGTTTTACCGGATGTCCACGCCGTCCGGCACATTTTGTCCGGACAATAGGGCTGTCTGCGTCTATGATCTTTTTTACAGTTTCTTCGGTTACGGCAGGCACGTCCACGGGCATGACAAGCACCTCGCTGCATTGTCCTTTAATTGCTTCGAACCCCAGCTTTAACGAATCGAGCATTTCCGTAGAAGCATACTGCCGATTTTGGATAAATATAATATCCGTATCCTTTAACTGCTGTTTTAGCTCTTCTCCCCGGTATCCTGTAACCATTACAACAGGGGATACGCCGGTTCGCGCAAGCATCTGCGTCAGATGCCTGGCAACACATTCTTTTCCAAAGGGAAGCAGGGGTTTAAAATCTCCCATCCTGGAGGAAAGACCCGCTGCTGCAATTACAGCGCCTGTTTGCTTCATATGTTTACCTCTTTTATGCCTGTTTGCTGATCCGTTCTGCACGCTTTACAGCGTAATCCTGAAGAGTCCGTTTAAGGCCGATTTCCGCCATCTGAGCGCAGTGGATGCTCTCCTTTTCAAGTCCGCCGAAAAACTCAGACAGCTGGGCGGCATTGATCAGATATGCTTCCATTACAGGTTTGCCCAGTGCACATTCTGCGACTCTTGCGGCACATGCTTTTAACGGAGGGCAGGCGGTATCGGTAACTGTATAATGAAATTCTGTAATAACTTCCCTTTTTGTATCAATAAACATTTCCAGACAGTCGCCGCATCCCGGCTCTTTAACCTCTCCCGCTCCCAGAAAGTGCTCCGGCTTTCCCAGATTTTCTTTTTTTTCACTGTATAACAGAATTTTCTCCCTGTCCATTTTACAATATCCTTTCTTTGATGCCGGAGAGGTCTTTTGTCCTCCCGCTTTTTATTTTATCCAACTGGATGGCTTAAATCAGAATCCAAGGAATCTCCGGATCATAACCTTTGCCATTTCAATCTTATAACCGTTCATCTCCAGAGGAATTGCCTTCTTAAGGGCAATCTCTGCTGCTTCTTTTGCGGTTTCCTCTGTAAGTTCCTTACCAAGCAGATACTGCTCTGCCTCCTGTAATTTCATAGGAATCGGTGCAGCTGCTCCCAATACAAGGCTGATTTCCTTTACAATGCCTTCTTCCAGACGAAGGGTACCTGCTACTGCAAGAATAGCGAAATCAATTGATTTTCTCGTTCTGTACTTATCATAAACAGCAGTTGTGCCTTCAGAAGGCATTGGAACTACGATTTCCAGAACAATTTCTCCCGGCTTTAAGGTATCCTTTACGCGGGTAGAGCCTGCAAAGAAGGTTTCTGCGTCCAGCTCTCTCATATTTGTACGGATTTTTGCACCGTAAGCATACAGCATATTTGCCATGTCGCTTGGGTTTACAGCCAGACATCCGCAGTTGAAGCAGCGGGATGCCTCATGCTTTACAGCACTTTCATCCAGTCCGCTTAAATCCTCCTTATCCATGGCTCTGTCTTCTACAGAAAGGAGGGATGCCTTTGCTGCCTCGTGATTATGACGGCACTCATTTGTAAAGGATGCCAGTTTTTCTTTCAGGCGGGCAGCAGCAGCCTTTTCAACCTCAAGGGCGTCTGTCTGGCAGTATTTGCGGATAGCGATCGCAGTGTCCTTTCCTGCCGCAATTGCCTTGATAACGGTTGCAGGTCCGGTTGTTACATCGCCTCCGGCAAAAATGCCTTCCACGCTGGTCTTGTTTCCTTCTAATGCCTTGATGCGTCCGCGTTCAGTTTCAACCTCATAAGCGCCTTCCAGGAAGTCCAGATCAGCCTTCTGTCCGATTGCCATCATGATAACATCTGCATCTACTGTAAGCAGATTGTTTTCATCATATACAGGATTGAAACGTCCTGTTTCATCCAGAACCTGAGGACAGTTCTTGAATACGATTCCGCTGACTTTTCCGTCTGTTCTCAGAACTTCCTTGGGTCCCCAGCCGTTGACGATCTTTACGCCCTCTTCCAGTGCCCTTGTAACCTCTTCTTCATTTGCCGGCATGGAATCTCTCTGCTCAAGACAGACCATGGTTACATTGTGGGCGCCCAGACGTTTGGCAGTGATGGCAACGTCCATGGCAACGTTTCCGCCGCCGACTACAACAACATCAGAACCGGGTCTGTCAAGAATATAATTATTTACGTCAATCAGGAATTCCAGGCCGAACCGTGTGAGTTCTTCGCCTGCAAGCCCGATCAGAGGACGTTTCCATGTGCCTGTATCCAACATTACGCTGTCGCTGATTTTATAAATTTCATCCAGAGTAATGTCTGTGCCTACATTACAGCTGCAGCAGAATGTGACACCCATATTTTTAAGAACAGAGACGAATTTTCTTACGATATCCTTTGGAAGCCGGTATGCCGGAATCGCATAGGAAAGGCAGCCGCCCGGTTCTTTCTGTTTCTCATATACGGTAACTGCAAAGCCACTCTGGCGGAGATAGAAAGCGGCGGTCAGGCCCGCAGGACCGGAACCTACGATGGAAATTTTCTTTCCGTTTTCTTCCTTCGGTCCCTGCATAAAGTCCTCGGAATGCTCCAGGATCATATCTCCAAGGTAACGCTCAATGCCGCCTACATTCAGGCTCTCATCATATGTATTGCGGTTGCAGCCTTCCATACAGAAGTGAGCGCATACGCGGCTGGTAATAGCCGGCATCGGATTTACCTCCAGGATTACGCGGGCCGCATCCTCATATCTTCCTGCACGTACCATTTCCATATATGCGGAGATGTCTGTATGGGCTGGGCAGTTTCCGGTACATGGAGTCTCACATACCTTTGCTGCACCGAAAATGGAGTGATAACGGTTTTCACCCATCATAGCGGAGCAGAGATGGCCGCTCTTACGTGCACAGTCAATCTTTCCGCCCAGAATATCCGGATAGCGGTAATACCAGCAGCGAATGTCCTGACACAGGTTTCCGGCTACGGTAGCAGTATTGCGGATGTTAGGGGTGGCAACACTTGTAGCGGCAGTGCTTAAAGCGCCCCAGTGCTCTTTTACTGTTTCAGAATCAGCTACCTGACGCAGAGTTGCCTCCGCGCCAATGTGAAGTCCGTCCTCCTTTACTTCAATCTGGGACAGGCCGGGAAGCTTCTTTAAATTAACCACCTGCTCCGGATATTCCGGAAGCAGTCCGTCCTTTAATACGCCAATCAGATCCGTGCCTCCGCCCATGGCAACTGTGCCGGACTGTTTCAGCAGCTCAGACGCATCCTCCACAGAAGATGGATTTATGTATGTAAAATTTTTCATTTATTTGCCTCCTTTTCCTTCAGCGCTTTCAGGACTTTTGCAGGTGAGAATGGATAAGAATCCAGCTTAATGCCGCAGGCATTGTAGATTGCCATACGGATGGCAGGACCGCCGGGAGCCAGTAAGGGCTCTCCTACTCCCACTGCGCCAAATGGATAATCATTCTCTGTATTCTTCATAGACTCCAGGACAATGTGGTCATGGGGAACTACATCATTAAAGGTTCTTGTCTTATAATCAATATTGCTTGCGTTTAATACCCGGTAATCATTGGGGTCCCATACGGTTTCTTCCATACATGCGATATCAATTCCCGCAAAGAAGGACTGCATCTGATTGCGCAGCGGAAGCGGGTTTACAATTACGCCTGCATCAGATCCGCCAAAGTGGTCTACAATCTTAAAGGTACCCATTTCCAGATCTACCTCTACTTCTACAAACTGAAGATGGAAAATGGTACTGTCATGAACACCGTCAAAATGGCCGCAGCCGGTAACGCCGTCTACTTTTCCCATCAGGTGAGGGAACAGAGAGTATTTTTCTTCCGGATTGGACAGACGGCACACATATCCGCCCTTAAATTCCAGATCATCCTCAGGAAGGCCGAGCTTTTCATGAGCCAGCTGATAAAGCTTCTTTTTCACATCCTCACAGGCGCGCTTTGCTACGATGCCTCCGCAGTAGGTAGAACGGGAACCGGTGGAACCGAAATCAGGCGGCGTCATTCCTGTATCAGAATCGGACACACGGATGGACTCCAACGGCATATCCAGCTCTTCTGCCACAACCTTGAGCATAACATCTCTGGTACCTGCGCCAAACTCAGACATACAGGTTGACAGATAGACTGCGCCCAGTCCGGTAAGGGTAACATTGGCATTGGATGGCTTTCCGCCGGTATCTGAATGGCCTGCAGCGCCTACTCCCACGCCTCTTACCTTCTTTCCGTCAGCAGATACCCAGGTAGGAACGCCCCAGCCCTTGAATCGGTCAGACCAATGGAATGCATCTGCTGTCTTGACAACCAGATCGCTCCAGTCGGCCGTCTTGTTATACTGCCATGGATGAGGCTCTGCATTTGCATTGTGATACCGGTCGCCCTTCTTCATCGCATTTTTAACCAGATAAGTTACAGGATCAATATCCAGCTTTATACATGCCTCCATAATTGCCTGACTTACCAGAGCCGTAGACTCCATGTAGCCGTATCCGCGGAAGGAACCGGAAGGCATATGGTTGGTAACAACTACCTCTGCATCGTATTTCTTATTGTCTGTTTTACAGAGGATGGGAAGAGTATTAGTTCCCACCGCCAGCATGAATTCCTGAGTGGAAGCGCAGACGCCTGCATCTGCAACCTGATTCATAACAACCGCGCTTGCCAGACCGTCTTTCTTCATACCAAATTTAAGATGAGCCTTGGTAACCATACGGTTCTGATGGATTGCAAAATGCTCTTCTTTGCTGTAATTAAACATAACCGGACATCCGGCAGCCTTCGCCATTACTGCTGTAAATACAAGAGGCTGCACATTGCCGCTGTATAACTTGGAACCAAAGCTTCCTCCTACTGCCGGAGCGGTAAGGCGTACCTGCTCATAAGGCACATTTAAGGATGAAGCCACATTCTGATGGCAGTATGCAGGAGCGGCAGCGGATGCGATAAAGTTATATGTATCGTTTTCATACCAGCAGATGGTAACAGGAGGCTCTACCGGAAGCGGGTTCTGTCCGTTTTCGATAGAAGAATCAACCTCAACGATTACATCTGACTCCTCAAAGCCCTTTTCCACATCTCCCACCTCAAAGTTTATGTTATTTTTGTGAGGGGCAATATTTCCCGGAAATTCTGGATAAAGCTGTGGTGCATCGGGAGCCAGCGCTTCCTCGATGGTGAATACAGGCTTAAGCACCGTGTAGGTTACGTCAATCAGCTTCATTGCTTCCAGAGCAATATCCTCTGTCTCGGCAACTACCAGGGCAACTGCATCTCCGATGAAGCGGACATACTGATCCATAATATGATGATGCTTAGGAGGGGTAAAACCGTTTGTGATGTAAATATTCGGGTCCACATCCTTCCAGGTCACAACGGCAGTAACTCCGGGATAAGCCTTGGCCTTTTCAACGTCAATGGCTTCGATTTTGGCATAGGGATGGGGGCTTCTTAAAATTTTTCCATACTGCATACCAGGCACCTTAAAATCACCGGTATACTTTGCTTTTCCCGTTACAATCTGAGGACCTAACAGGCGAACCTTTTCCTTGCCTACATACTTTAATTCTTTCATTCCTGCTCCTCCTTTTTGCTTTTATTGCTTTCTACATAGGCCATAATGGATTCTACTGCCGTATAGTGGGTTCCGCAGCGGCAGTAATTTCCAGCCAGTGCTTCTCTGACCTCTTCCTCTGTGGGTTCCGGATTTTCATTTAAAAGCGCTTTTGCTGTCATGATTACACCGGGGATACAGAAACCGCACTGATATCCGCAGTTGTCCAAAAATGCCTGCTGCAGGCCGTCCAGTTCTCCTGTGGCCCGGTCAGCCAGACCTTCAATTGTGGTAATCTCTGAGCCGTCACAATCCATAGTCAATGTCATGCATGACGTAACTGCCTTTCCGTCCATAATCACGGTACAGCAGCCGCAGGCTCCCTGATCGCATCCGATCTTTAAGCCTGTAAGGCCCAGACGGTCCCTGAGGGTATGAGCCAGAGTCTCGCTTTCGGGCATATCATTTCTGCCCGTTCCCACGGTGATGTCGTAATCCTTTCCGTTTACCTTCAAGGTAATGATTTTTTGAACAAGTTCTTTCATATTGCTTTTTTCCTTTCTATAAAAGTGATCTTTGAATCAAAAGCTACCTTTTTATGGACGTTCGTCATTTTTTACCAGAAAGCTGAAGAATACCGCAACCACTGCGCATCCAACAAAGATGTACCATACAAAGGAATAACTTCCTGTTGCATCAATTACCCGTCCTACAATGATAGGCATAATCAGGCTTGCCATCTGGAATAACAGATTCTGTGTGGAGGCGGCAGTTGCTGTAAAGCGCTCTCCTGCCAGCATCATGGCAGAGGTGGTGTAATGGGTGGAAGGCAGATAGGAAACCGCACCATAGATAATTCCTACCAGAATCAGTCCGGTGTAGCTTCTCTGCATAGAGAAGATAATGGTCATCACACCCATGCCTGCAAGGGTCATCATAAGGAAATTCCGGTGGCTCATGTGAAGTTTCTGGGCAATGCTTCCGGACAGACAGGAGGCGATAATGCCTGCAATGCTGTAGCAGGTAATGATCATGCCACCCTGGACAGGGCTGAAACCGATGCTCTGAACATATTTATTAGTCCAGGTAGCAAAACCTACGCTGATAAACATGAACATAAATCCGCTGGCGCCCAGAAGAAGCTGTTGTTTATTGGTAAAGAAACCAACCAGTCCCTCCAGCATTCCGGCCTGTCCGGTTCCGGGAGCTTTGGCTGCTGCGGTCTGTGCTGCTGCCTTGGGGGAGGAAGCTTCCGGCACTTTCTTTTCAACGGGCTGTACAAATACAGCTAATAAAACCACGATAACAGCTGCTACTGCGCCTACGATCATAAAGGTAGTCCGCCATCCAAAAGCCTGGTTGAGAGGGGCACCTAAAGACTGAGCCAGCGTGATACCGAAAGGCGGGGAAGCCAACACTACGCCCATAGCAGAAGCTCTCTCTTTTGGTGCAAATGTAAGGGCAACTACTTTTGAACACTGGGCCATAACGCAGCCGCTGCTCACACCTGTGACCACACGGATGGCCAGTCCCATTTCATAGCTGTTTATAGCTGACATAAAGGCTGTCATAGCGCCGCCTAAAACGGTACAGGCAATCAGAATATACTTGGGCTGATATTTGTCTGCCATAATTCCGCCCGGAATCTGTGTTACCAGATATCCTGCAAAAAAAGCGGACATATAAAGTCCTGCCTGTGTAGCGTTAATACCAAATTCCCCGGATACGTCTGCCATCAGAGGACTCCAGATGTACCGGCTCAAAAAGGTAAATGAAAACGCCAGTGTAACCGCTGCCAATGACATATACTTGTTTGTTTTTTTCATTTGAGTTCCCATGACCTCTCCTTTTAGTTATTTTTTTAACATTTGTGTTTAAAAAAAAGAATTCAGCTGACCTTTTTGTGCTATACAAACACATTTTGTATACTGTTGATTTTAACCTTTTTTATCCATATAGTCAATATAGTTTTGTAATTTAATTCAAAATTTACGTTATTAATTTATATAAATAACGCTTTTTTCGATTTTTTTCACACAATACAAAATGTTATTTGTATAGCACTATTTTTCTTGATTTTGTCAGATAATATAACAATCTTCTTTGTTCATATTTACTTGGCAAAGATTTGTCATTGAGTTATAATGGTTTGGGAAGGCCAGAGTATTTTCCTTCTGACCATCCATATCAATCTAAAGGGAGTCCAATATTTGAAAGAAACAGAATCCAGAAATTTAAAAGAAGAAATTCTGACGGTAACCGGCCGTATGTTCCTTGAATACGGATACAGCGGCACTACATTTCAGAAAATTGCAGATGAATTAAATATTACAAAAGGCGCCATCACTTATCATTTTAAGAACAAATTTATGATCATGGAAACGTTTATAGATGATCTGTTCAGTCAGATCAAAGGATATGTAGACTCGTTTCCGGAAGAATATAAAAACCGATACTGGCGTCACTGCATAATCTATATCTACGCCTACAGAAAGATAATGAGCACGCCTAAAAACATGGAATTATTTTATCATAAGGATCAGCAGCTGATCTGGCAGAATCATAAGCTGGCCATGATCGCCGGAATCTATGAAGAGATTGAAAAGGACTTCCACAAATCCTATGACCGAAAAGATCTGCAGATGAAGGCATACATGGATATGGGGGTTCGATCCAGACTGTTTGAGACCTACCAGAATCATCCCGGCGTATTTACCCTGGATCAATACTGCTACTATCATATCTATTTGTTGGGCATTTTATGCAAGCTGGATGAAATGACCATCCAGGAAAACATAAAAGACGCCTTTGCCTTTGCCGATTCCCATCCTCTCGATATACGGTCATGTATTTTTGAATAAAGCGCCCCATTCCGAAGATCCGGAAGGGACGCATTTGTTTTTATCGATCCATTTCCCCGAATCGCTTTGCAATCCGGATCAGAAGCTCTGTAATGGTTTCCATAGATTCTGCACAGATATACTCATACTTCCCATGGAAATTGTGGCCTCCGGTACACAGGTTGGGGCAGGGAAGGCCCATATAGGAAAGCCTTGCTCCGTCTGTGCCGCCGCGGATGGGTACGATCACCGGAGTGATACCCAGCTCTTCCATAGCTGCCTTTGCCTCGTCGATCAGGTACATATAGGGCTCGATCTTCTCTTTCATGTTGTAGTAGGAATCTTTTACCTGTACCTCTATAGAACCAGAGCCGTATTTTTTGTTCAGATAGGCAGCTGCTTCCTTAAACAGTTCCTTTTTATCCTCAAATTTCTGCTTATCGTGGTCACGGATAATGTATTCCAGAGAAGCCTCCTCTACGCTGCCCTCCATCCGGTCCAGATGGAAGAAGCCTTCATACTCCTCTGTATACATGGGATTTTCAAAGACCGGCAGCAGGGACTGAAATTCCATTCCCATTAAAAGGGCGTTTTTCATCTTTCCCTTAGCGCTGCCGGGATGGATGCTGGCTCCATGGATCTTTACCCGCCCGGATGCCGCATTAAAATTCTCATATTCCAGTTCTCCGATCGCTCCGCCGTCCACAGTGTAGGCCACATCTGCTCCAAAGCCATTTACATCAAAGCGGTCAGCGCCCCGTCCAACCTCTTCATCCGGGGTAAAGGCGATACAGATCTTGCCATGCTTTTCCTCCGGATGGGATAAAAACCAGGCTGCCATGGTCATGATCTCTGCCACACCCGCCTTATCATCTGCCCCTAAAAGGGTGGTGCCGTCAGTGGTGATAAGCGTCTTTCCCTTATAATTTTTCATTTCCGGAAAGTCATTTGCGGAAAGCCAGATGGAGGCGTCCTTATTTAAACAGATATCCTCTCCATCGTAATTTTCAATAATCTGAGGCTTTACGTTTGTGCCTGAAAATGCAGGCGCTGTATCCATATGGGAAATAAAACCCAGAGCAGGTGCCTGATGGCCTTCCTCCAGACTTGAGGGGATCACGCCGTATACATAGCCGTTTTCGTCCTCCCGCACATCCGATACGCCCAGCTCTTTCAGTTCCTCTGCCAGCATATGGCCTAAAACCCTTTGCTTTTCTGTACTTGGCATCTGCTCCATATCATCCGCAGACTGGGTGTCTACGGCTGCATAGCGCAGAAAGCGCTCTGTTACCTGTGATCGATTCTGTACCATTGTGTTTCCTCCTTAAATGTACCATTTTCACAAAGTTCAGTTTCTAAAACTGTAAATAAGTATATCACAGGAACCCTATCCTGTCCAATCCGCTTTAGCTTACGTCTCTGCATCCTCCAAACCCTCTCTCAGCTCCAGATCCCTTGCGATCATTTCCAGATAATGCACCAGCATATCCCTGTGAGCTCGGATCCGCCAGGAATGGTCAATTTCATCATAGGTAAAGCTCTTGCGCCCTCCGGCTTCCATCCGGTCCCAAAAGTGCTTTATGGTACGGAAAGGCACATAATATATCTCATCCATCCCCGTATAGTACAGAACAATAAAGGCAATCCCACCCTGAGCCTCAAACTCCTCCATAAAACGGATCTGGTGAGCATGGATGTTCTGCAGAGGAAAAGTAGATGCACTGCATTCCTTGGCATCAAAGCATACGGGAATCCCCTGAACCGCTCCGATATAGTCCACGGTACTCTTCTGGTCAAAATAAGCCAGAGTGATGTGCCGGCTGGACTTATCAATCTGGATCGGTGTGATGGGCGTGGGTATTTTCTGTATCAGGGCAAGCTTTTTCTCCCTGTAGCTGTCATTGGTGCGGTTAATCAAATCCTCAAGGGTAGAGCCCCGAAGGCCTCTGGTGTTCCAGGTTCCCATCGTGTGTCATTTTCCTTTCTGATGTCATGATGCTGATGATACACATAAAAGTATAACAGGAGAATCCACTAAGAGCAAGGCGCAAAAAAAGCGCTTTTTCCTATAGATAATCCTGCGGAAAAAGCACTTTTTATTCATAGCAAACAGTTATTCATTATTTTTGACATAGACCGGTGAAACATAGGCCCATTGCCGATTTTTCTGACACACTTCCATATGATATACATCCCAGGAAAGCTGTGGAACGTTATCTTCAATTTCCCCCTCAAACTGGTAACGGGTACATGGAAGAGCAGGATGGATTTTAAATGCCTGAGAATGATAGTATTCCATTTCTGTCACATAGCCATATTCCAGAAGATCTTTGATAGAAGCTTTATACTCCTTGTGATTGATCTTAAAATAAACAATCGTGTTAAGATCTCCCTGTATCTCAAACACCAGAGAAGAAGTAGAGGGATGGAGTGTAGATTTATTTCCTACCGTATCACAAGTCCATTCTGCCCTGTCTTCATCTATTACAGAGGTATATGTTGCTATATCATTGATACTGTCAGCATCATAGGATTCATCCTGAGAAGGCGCCAGTACGCTTCTTCCGCGGAAATATGGGTTCAGAGCAATGATTTTTCCTCCTGTTACCTGTATTCTGCCATTCCAGCGGTAAAGATTTTGCTTTCCCCACCCCATTTCGACACGGAGTTTATACCGCCCTTTATCAGGAATCTCTCTGTATGTTTCTCCATTTTCCACATAAATCGGCACCTGATTTTTATAAATCACAATTTTATCCAAGGCATATTCTGTTTCTACACTCCAATGTATCTTTCGTCTATTTCCATATGTTTTTGCGCCCATCGGCACTCCGTTTATATCAAAACTGCAGCGGATCCTGTCGCCGGTAACAGCATATGTGCGACCAGCTTTGATGGCCTTCCAAATATTTTCTCTGCTTTTTTCTTCTGCCCACACGGCTGCCATTCCGTCTCCATAAGATCCGGGAAATCCTGCATGATGATCGGTAGATGCTACAAAACTGAACTGTTTGCCTCTTTTTAATCCCTCATATATCAGATTCCGCCCATCTCTCGGCCCCATATTATGATAATATGGGTAATCTGCTTCTTCACACATTCCGCAGCCATGTTTGGAATATACCTCTACCACAGGTGAGATCGAGCTGTCAAATGAGTCCCAGTTGATTCCTCTGTATCCGGCCGGATAACCAATATGGTGAGGAATTACAATCGCATCTTTGCCGCAGGCTTTTATCAGATCTTCAGGTGATCTGCCGTATACCAAGGGAAGGTCATCCTCAGGTGACAGCAGATGATGATCGCCATACTGGCTTGAATGCAGCTCATATCCCTGAAATGTAACAAGTCCTTCCTGACCTGCTTTTTTTACTTTTTCACGTATTTCGGGCCAATGATCGTTCAGTTTTTTGAATCCTACCTCGTGAAAATTTACAACAAACTCTGTTTCGGGACGCTTTTCGTACATATCCGGCCACATAGCATGTCCGGTAAAGGCGCAGAAATCCAACTGGCTTTTTGCACGTTCAATTGCGTGTTCCAGACTTCCAAACCCATATGTAATTCCGCAGTGATTATGAAGGTCTCCCCAATAAATATTCATTTTCTAATCCTCCTGTTTTAAATCCGGCCACTGGATCGATCGTTCTTCTTTCCCAATTCTGATCCGTATGGTGCGTTCTGCTGTTTCAACCTGCGGAATACATTTCATATAGCGTTCTGCCTGATCGGTACGGTCTGCCAGAAAACAGTCAATCAGCAGGTGACAGCCTGGTTTAAGGCGCCGGCAAATTGTGGGAAGAATGGCCAGGTTATATAAAAGATTGGTGTTTGGGAAGGTATCAATCAGTTTTGCTTCTCCATCTGTTAAAGCAGCTGCCCCGCTAATTCCCCACGGCAAACAGGCAAATATGCTATTTTGATCCTGTTTTATCTGGTCTGCCCTGTATTTTCCGGAAAGGGCTCCTGGCTGTACCTCAAAGCAAGTTTCTGCTTCAATGGAAAATCCACCGTCAGCAGTGTCAATTTCTTTATCTGTAGAAATATGATGTATTCTGATATGCCATGGCCCAAGAGGAATAATCGCACTTTCTGCTTCAACTCCTGGCATAAGCGTATAGTCCAAAAATACAGCCTGCTCTGTCACTCGAAAATGATTAGTTCCGTATTTCATTCGATAATGTTCATCTCCTGCAAGAGAGGCAGCAAGCGTATTATCGAATGCACCGTCCTGAAGCCTGTGCCCTCTGGACACGCTGAATCCGAATTGATTGGAATATACGAACTTTTCATATTTTTCTGATACACAGCCATGATTCTGGCAGTGCTGTCCTGCTACAAAAGCCTCTGCATGATCATTTTCATGGACAACCAGCATATGAGGATGTGTTAAAAGACGGATCGGCTCAAAAACAGGAAAACGATCCGGAGCCGTCCAGAACGGATGGCTGTCACTTAAAGCCAGCATGAAAAATGTCTTTAATCCCCAGTAGGGTGAGCCAGGCCCGTTATATCGTTCACTCATAAAAAGATTGGGATATCCGTATCCGATACTCAGAATACCTGCGTGATTGAAGATAGGGTGGGAAATCCACTGCATCAGGTTTCCAACCGCAAGGCGCCTGTAAACACCATAGTCAATTTCTTCCACTTCTGCAAAGGCCGCCGCAGAAAAAAAGGCTCCATGAGCAAAACGATATGTAAGGCTTCGTCCATAAGGAATCTCCCGGCCGTCCTTGTCAAACCAGTATATAAAATCATCGGCAAATTTTCTTCCCCGTTCTTTCAAAATATAACTGTATTCAGGATCTTCCTTTACCATAAACTTTGCATATAGCAAACCATAAAAATGAATTGCAAAAGGGATATAGTAATCCAGCTGTCCCTTATTTCCATCATGGTACCAGCCGTCTCCTTCATAACATCCTTCAATCACAGCCCGATCCTCTTCCATCCGTTCCTTAGACCAGGGACAGCCGATCATACGGAACATGGTATTTACCAAAATCCGGAAAAATCTCCAGTTATTAGGGTGAACACCATGATCGTTGATCTGATTCATCCAACAAAAAAAACGTTTTTTCTGTTCCGTGTTTAACGGTTCCCACAGTGTTTTGGGAGACAGGCTTACGGCAACCGCTAAAGCTGCCATTTCTACCATTTTCTGATCATAATCGACCAGATCCCCCCAATATTCTTCATGTGAAGGGTCTGTACCGTGTATAATTCCGGAGAGATACCGCTGCTTCCACTCCTCCGCTTCCTCTTTTAACTCTTTGGAAAGAGCCGGACTTTCCTGAGACCATAAGGGACCAAGCCCCCATAAAACTCTGGCAAATCCTTCCATTCTGGATGATTTTTCTCCGTAATGCACCCCGGAATCTCCTGCATGAAGCCATGCATTTCCTTTACTGTAATATGGTTTTAACGGACGGATCATATCTAAAAGCAATTCCGCTGCATCAGCTCTGCTTTGAATTGTCCTTCCCTTCCACTTCTCTATCATTTTTCCTCCTCTACCTGAATCGTAACCTGAAGCATACCGGATTCATCTGGTTTTATGACAAATTCCCATGCCTCAAATCCCCCTGACAGGCAAAAAATCGGCTGCGGTTTCTCTATATTATCTTTGTTTGATATGTTTATCTGCAATACTCCTGATTCTCTGGGAATCATAAAACCTTCTTTTGTTTCGGAAATTCCCATATGGTGCTTTCCAATGACAGGAAGGATAAAAGCAGGAACTGTATTGGACAAAGCTTTTGTCACTCCCGTAATTTTTACATAATGATCTGTAACTGTATACTCCAGACAGCCAAATACATGGTGATCGGAAGGCTGATGCATCATATCCTTTAATTCCATCTCCGAACGGATTTTTATTTCTCCATTTGTTTCCTCTGCAGTAATGCAGGGGGTATAGTCATAACAGCTGGCGTATTTTTTTGTTTCCAAAGTCAATTCCAGTCTTGGAACCAGGCTTTGATGCTGAGATTTTTTTAAAGAAAGCTGCATATTATGAGGTTCCTTCAGCCAGTAGTCTGTCATAGATGCCATAATGATCGGCCCGGCTGTTTTATGCCACAGCATAGTCAGAGTTCCGCCGGAAGCATGACCGCCCTTCATATATTCAAAGTCATACCCCGTCACCGTTCCAAGAAATCCGCCCTTCGATATTTTCCATGTATCTATTTCCGGATAAAACATCAGGGGAGCGGCCTGTTCGGAAGGAATAAGTTCGTTTCTGCTGCTCCATTTACCGCAATCAAGCATAGAAGCCAGAACCTTAGCATGACAAAATGTATGATGGATACATGGCTCTTCACCGTGGGCTGCATAATGAGGTCCTCCATACAAAAGTCCTTCCTGGCTGCATTGTTTATACAGCATTAAATTTCTGACAGCAGCTTCATGAAATACAGGTTCTTCTTCTCCCCATATTCCATATGCTGCCTGACAGCCGTCAGAAGTTCGGCTTCCCCAATAAGTCCATTTATAATTCCGTGTTCCAAAACTGTTGTCCCACCCTCCATCAGGAAGCATAAAATAAAGCTGTTTTCTTAAAATCTCCTTCAAACGGCGAAGCAAAACATCATTTTGAACCGTTCTGGCATAAAGAACCAGGGAAGGGATGGATTCTTCTGCATTATAACCTATGTCTACTGGACGACATCCCCGCTTTGTTACATATTCTGCCGGCTGTCCCTCTCCATAAAAAAGGCCGCTTTCCAAAAGATGCATTTTGCAATGATCAGCCAGAATTTTTGCCTGCTTTAAAAATGTTTCCCGGTGCAGATAACTTCCAGTTAAAGCAAGAGCTGCTGCTGCAGATGCATGGTAATTGATATTTGTTTTATAATCAGTCGTTATTGTCTTCTCAATCCACTCCGCCCCCATCTCCATCCGTTGTTCCCATTTTTTTCTGGTATCTGAATCCAACAGATGTCCGTGGTATTTTAACGCTTCACACAGGCTGATTACTCCAAAAACTGTGATTCCATTCCACTCACTTTGAGCATCGTTATAAAAGCTTCCATCATCGCAAACCATGTTGGAACCCCACTCAAAAACAGCTTCTGCTGCATCCTGATATTTTTTCTGGCCTGTGAAATCTGCTGTACACATCAGCGGATACACTGCATCCGAACTTCTTCCATGGATCATCTTACAGGCGGGACAGAAAAAACCGCCATAAAATCGAGGATCTTTTTGTTCCCTTATCTGGTAGCGAATCAAACCATCACACCAGCTTTTTAACAGATCAAAACACCCTTCCCTTTCCATATCTTCTCCTTTACCAGATCATAAAATCTTTTCCCAAAAGCCTGAGTATACCTTCCAAGAAAAAGTAATCTCCGTAAATCAGCGGAACATGAACCTGCTTTCCGTAAGCAACACTTCCATCCTGAAGAATACCGTCTTTTTCTGTATCCCAACAGCAATGCTTTTCTTCAAGTGCTTCCAATATCCGTTCTGCACTGTTTTGATATAAAAATTTTTCATTTTCATCTACTGCCTGCGCAATCTCAAGAAGTCCGCAGGCAGCACAGGCAGCAGCGGAAGTATCCCAACAAACCGGCTCTTCAGGTGCTCTAAAATCCAGAAGAGATACAAAACCGGTGCAGGCTACATTTGCAATAAAATAGTGAGCAGCCCTCTTTGCTGCCTCCAGATACTCTTTCGTTCCCGTATGACGGTATCCCAGCGCAAAGCCATAAACAGACCATGCCTGCCCTCTGGACCAGGACGAACCTTCTGCATATCCCTGTCCGGCCGGAAATTCAAGTGGTTCTCCTGTTAGCGGATCAAATACTGCAATATGATTACAGGATCCATCCGGTCTTTGCAGATATTTTACTGCAGTATCGGTATGACGTCTGGCAATCTCTTCAAAACGGGGATCCTTTAACTCCCTGCCTGCCCAGTAAAGAAGCGGTACATTCATCAGACAATCTACGATCATCCACCCCGTTTTATCTTCATTCCATGCCCGTATATAATTACCTGCCGGATTAAAGCGGCCTGCCAGTATGTTGGCAGCGTGAAGCCCTCTGGTTCGTGATTTTGGATTCCCTGTAAGACGGTAGTCGGCTACTGCCGTGTGGAGAAACAGAAATCCCACATCATGGTGAAGTGCTTCAAAGTGCTCCAAAATTTTGTCAAATTCCTGTTCTGTATGTTCTGCCGCAGTTTTGTATGCAGAGTCGCCTGTACACTGATACATCTGCCAGAGAATTCCCGGCCAGAAGCCGTTGGTCCACCAGGACAGTTTTACATCACGCATATCCGAATATGTTCCATTTTCTGCTATGTAAGGAATACGCTCTCCGAGCCGGAGACATTCCGCATGAATTTTCGCTTCCATCTTCTTAAAAATTTTTTCTGCATCCATATATATTTACTCCTTTACTGCTCCTGCAATCGTTCCTTTTGTAAAATGTTTCTGTAAGAATGGGTACACACAGAGGATCGGAACTGTAGCTACTACAATTGTGGCATATTTAATTGTCATTGCAACGGATTCCTGATCCATGGTTCCTACACCTGTAGTCATTGACGTCACATCATTCTGCATCAGTATCTCTCTTAAAATAACCTGCAGAGGGTAGAGCTCTCTTGTACGGATAATAGCAGAAGCCCAGAACCAGGAATTCCAGATAGAAACACCATAGTACAGAACCATAACCGCTAATATTGCCTTTGAAAGTGGAAGCACAATCTGGGTCAATATGGTAACATGACCTGCTCCGTCAATCTGAGCTGCTTCAATCAGGCTTTCCGGAATGCTTTCAAAAGAGGTCTTTAAAATAACCAGATTATAGGTACTGATCATAAACGGCACAATCAGTCCCCATAAACTGTCCGTCAAATGAAGATCCTTCAAATTCAGATAAAATGGGATCATTCCGCCTGAAAAGAACATGGTGAACATAATAAGCATCATAATCGGCTTTTTAAACATAATTCTGCGCCGTGAGAGAAAATATGCTCCCAGAGATGTCATAATAATATCCAATGATACTCCCACTACAAGTATAAACAGTGTATTCAGATATCCTTTTACGATCATTGGGTTTTTAAATACTTTGTTATATGCTTCCACGCTCCAGCCGGCCGGCTTTAATAAAAGCCCTGTATGTTGGGTAAGCATATTGCTGTCGCTGAAAGATGCTACCACTACATACCATACCGGGTATAGGCAGATCAGCATGATTAACGACAGAAAGATGTAATTGAAAACAGAGAAAATCCGCTCTCCCCTGGAACGTTTTACTTTCATTGATTTCATATTAATCTCCATTCCGCCGCCTTCGGCTGGCGGCACAAATAGTAATGAAAGTGTTCC
>OKRX01001052.1_pt1 | contig 21281 bp, 14 predicted proteins | sample 1601241 | NCBI WGS metagenome assembly OKRX01 (sample SAMEA3541500, study PRJEB24748) | human gut metagenome | biome: human gut; feature: human-associated habitat; material: faeces | place: China | collected 2012
CCTCCCCTTGGGCTATTTCTTTACCTACGGTAATTAGTAGATAAATGGTTTGGAGGTGTCTCTTGATTTACATAAATCAAAGGAGAGCCCTACGCCAAATTGATTAAAGGCTCTATCTTGGGCACATAAGCGGTAGCTAAGACTGAGGTCTATGCGATCCAGTAAATGGTAACCAAGGCCCATTGATAGATAGCTCATGTGATTGGTGAAGGCGCCTCCCAATCGCATGCTCAACCCTTTTTGATAAGCTAGGCTGAGACCTCCACCGACGGTGTATACCTTGGACTTGAGTGGCTGCAACACGTAGTCGGCAGAAACCATTCCTTGGAGTAGCCAATCGGGGTGGAGCTGGTAGGCGGCGTCACCAGAGAAGGTGACGGAGCCTGGCATACGGTACTTACCGCCGGCCTTGCCGTACTGCACCAATCCCCCTACATTGCGAAGGGAGAGGGACCAGTGGGTGGGCACTAGACTGCCAATGGCTTGGGGGGCATAACTTACGCCAATACTTCCGCCACCGGTATAGGCAATTTTATTGATTTGCGACATCACGAAGTGGCCTATAGCGTAGGCGCTCCAAGCATCGTTGATCTGTAGGGCATAGCCGAGGTCCACTGAGAGGTCTCTAGGGACTAGCATACGGCCGTCGCCATACTGATTGGCGGTAAGAATCTTGGGGCTATGTGCATAGCGGGCTCCCACGAGGATGGCGTGTTGCTTTATTCGCCAGCCGAGGGAGAGGGCGTTGTAGACGCTTCTCCCGGTATTATACCCTATCTCCTCATTGGGTAGATACTTAGTGGTCCAGGATGCTGTAATCCCTTGGACGTCGTTACGGAATATGGAGGTAGGAGAGGTGTATATATACTGTGTGCGTCCATAGCTAGCACCGGCACCTACGCCCATACCCTCTGAAAAGAGGTCGTAATTGTGGCGTACAAAAGAGAGTGTTGGGGACTCTTGTGCGGTAGCGTTGCTGGTGAGGCCCATGACAAATAATAGGGCGAAGAGGCTTGCTACAGCCTTGCTCTTGCAATATCTAGTAATCATACGATAAGTCTTCATCAATATTTAACAAACTTACGGTAATAGCTCTCACTACCACTCTTTACTACTAAGGTATAAACCCCGCCTGACAGTTGCTGTACATTTAGCTCTATATTTCGAGCCTCCAACGACTTATCTGTAGGATTGGTCACGTGCTGCCGTAGTACTTTGGTTCCCTCACCATTCACTACTGATAGCTCTACATCTCTCATCTTGCTATTGAGGAGTACGTGCAGTACATCGTAGGTAGGGATAGGGTATACGTGATAAACGATATCGCTATCTACGACTCTTACGTTGATAGAAATATAGAGGTCGGCGCCTTGGCTATCGACTGCTTTTAGCTGTACGGTGCCCTTGCCTACTTTATTAGGGGTAATCGTAAGAATTGCTCCATTCATCTGGCTCTTTAGCGCTTCACTATTGGCTCCGGAGGCAATCTGATAGGTAATCTTGTGCCCATCGGGATCTACTACGTACTTGGAGAGGTCTAGCTCAATGGCTGGCTTCCCAACGGTGAGGAAGAGGGTCTTAGGTAGTGGCGTACTCAATACTGGTGCTGAGTTGGTGTATACTTCGAAGCTAAACTCTTGGGTTGATGAGGCTCCAAATTCATCGGTCACCTTGAGCGTAAACTGATGGATGCCTATGGCACCACGGGCTGATAGGTGTAGGATGAGCTCGGTGGGGCTCACTTCTTCGATCCGTACTCCAGTATGATTGCCTGAAAGACTATAAGTAACCTTATGACTTTCTGGGTCTTTCAAGAGTACCTTGATCTCTGATTGCTCGGTACCAGTTATCCGCTTCTGGCTCTGGCTTACCACCTCTATCTTTGGTGGATGATTGAGGAGGGTTTTACCGGAGATGAAGGTAGGCTCTGAGAGATTTCCCCACCTATCCTTTGCTACGATAGCATAGTGGTACTCGTGATCGAGCTTAAGATTCTTGAAGAGGGCTTGTATTTCGTCGCCTGGCTCATAATTGAGTCCAAAGAGACGCCTTGACTTGGCACCTTTATAATTCTCTTTGTTAAGAACCTTCTCATCATCGTAGTATACATAGTAGTAGGTGGCAGTACGATCGTCTTCGTCCGCAACGGCACTGAAGCATAGGGTCTGGGCTGTGTACTGTGGCTCTATCTTCAACTGGCTGATAGCCTTTGGAGCTTTCTTTTGGTCGCGGTCTAGGGCTCGAGCAGCATCGAGATACCCATTGCCTAATACGCCTTCGAAACCAGGGTTAATAGCATCAATATCGGCGGGGCGAAGGGCGGTAAGCAACTGTTGCTTACACTCGGTATTTGTAAAGCCTGGGCCTCCGAAGTGAGAGACGATTAGGGCCGTTACACCACTTACATGAGGACACGCCATGGAAGTTCCTTGCATGAATTCGTAGTAACTCCTAGCTTGAAGGATATTGCCACTTTCATCTTTATCGACTTTCACCGAGGTACTATAGATCTGCCCACCTGGATAGTGTAAGTCGCCACCAGGAGCGGTGATATCTACGTACTCTCCACGATTGGTGTAGTAAGCTTTCTTCCAATCGGGAGCCATAGCGGCTACGGCTACGACTTCGCTATAAGCTGCTGGATAGACAATATCATCTGAGCTCTCATTTCCTGCCGCGAATAGTACTACGCCGCCTTTCATTGGAGAGTCGGGCAATTGATTGCCATTATTATCGCAACCAGCATAATCAATGAAGTAATCGATAGCTGCCTTAAGGGATGGGGCTAAGAACTTAGCTCCGCCCCAAGAGTTTTGGCTGATGACTGCTCCGTGATTGGCGGCATAGACAAAGGCCTGCTCAAAAGCTTGTCCCTTTCCTCCAGCGCCAAAGGCATCGCAGACCATCACACGGACACCGGAGTTGGCCGAGCCATTGCCACCTGCTATACCTGAGACGCCAACGCCATTATTATTGACCGCAGCGATCACACCAGCGACGTGAGTACCGTGTGCATCAAAAGCGATATTGGCATTACCATCGGCGAAGTTGTAACCGTGGATATCACCCACATACTTCTCACCTGTGACACCAGGCTTAGGATTGACCCAGATATTTTGCTTTAGGTCCTCATGGTCATAGTAAACACCACCATCGATCACCGCAACGATTACATTGGGCTTTCCCACCTCCTTTTGCCACGCCTCAAAGAGATTAAGGTCGGCGCCTTTGACAGACTTTAGGCCACTACCATTATTAAAGTAGTGCCACTGCTTAGGCAGCATAGGGTCATTAAAAGGATAAGCCACCTGATCTGGTCTCACCGGGTTAAAGTCAAACGCGCGCAGATCAGCTCCGAAGAATTGCAGTGGCTCCTCATCCATTTGCCGATAGATAGGCACCTGCTCCACGATCTCCACGCCGGGCAATTGCTTCACCTCCGCCAATGCTCTTGTATGAGCTCCATTGGCCTTTGATTCATCCAGTACGATATCATACCATAGGTGCAAGCCAGCTCTACGCATACGCTTTTCGAACTTTGGATCGATAGGGAAGAGCGGACGCACCTCCACAGCCCCTATCTCCTTCAGGCACTCAGTGAACTCAGGCACATTAGTCGTCCAATCACCATCATCTGTAGCTCTAAGGCTTCGCTCACCCACACGTGCTTGATACGTCTCACTCAGCTTCACCCTTAAGAGGTTGGTCATTACACCATTAGCGGGTACCACCTCCGTAGGCCTTTCACTTGGCATCTCCACAACACCCCTCCGCTCACTGGTACAGCTAGCTGTACCAAGGAGCATAGAGAGTGCTATAAGGAGAAAGAATCTACTCTTCATAGTCATAATAATTTCTACAGAAGTTATTTACCCACGTGATTCACACCTGCTACTCTTCCCTGCTTAGGCATAGGCAAAGATAGCTTTTGGCTACTCTTTCCAGAGTGGTATGGCTGCATAAAGAGCACAAGAGATGGATCCTCTGCTCCCTCGAAGTGAGCAAACTTCACCTTCAGCAGTAAGCCTTTAGCATCATTGACAAAGAAGTCAAATTGATTTTTGTCGTCTGTCTTGCCTCTGTACTTAAAGCCCTCCTTCTCCATCAATGCAGTGAACTCCTCTGTCATATAGAAGTGACCATTATTCTCGTAATATACCAGGTTGAAGTCATACCACTCCTGCATGATACCAACAAACTCACCTGGTTTCTCATCCTTATAAGTGAAGAAGTAATTGCGGTATTTAATCTGCTTACTCTTTGGCACCTTATAGGCAATAAAGGCGAGATTATTCTTAGTATCATATTGAGAGGTAGAGGCATCGTATACGCCTCCATTATTGGCCTCATAAGTCTCCACCTTGGCATAGTCAGAGCCAAATGGCACCTCAGGGTATGGGAACTTCTCGAAGGTTGGATACTTCACCTTTTGCTTAGGGATATAAGAGTAAAGCACATGGGGATTAGAAGCATACTTACGCTTCACCTCCGCTAAGACACGCTTCTCAGGATGATAAAGCTGGTTCTCGCCACGCTTCTCAGTAAATCCAGCATCGGTAAGGCCTTTAATAATGATATCATACGCCTCATCGAGCATCACCTCATCGCCTTCATCATTGTACCTCTTGTAGGGCTCCGACACATCCATCTGTGCATACTCCAGTACGCCACGGGTAGAGAAAACATAGCTCATACGAGAAATAAATGGGCTAATGGTATTGAAGTCGATAAACTTAGAGCCCGTAATTGCTGCCACCATACTCTTGCGCTCCAGCTCAAAAGCGGTCACAATACTCTTAGTGCCAAATTCAAAGTCAATAAATGGTAGCATAAATAGTGGCCACTCCTTCTGAGTCACTGTGATAGTAGCTGTTGTTGCCACGCCCTCTACTTGAAAGAGCAATTCTGCAGTACGTACCTGACTCTTATTATCTTCGCCACCTTTATTATTCGCCACAGAGAGCTTGATTTGATTCTTCCAAGGGAAAGCCGTCACCTTCAGCCACTCTTCGCTACTGGAGACAGTCCACTTATCTCCATTGAGACGCACACTCACTTCGCTCTCATACTCCCAAGGGTCGAGGACGATATTTTCAGGTGCCGTCTGCACAAAGATAGGGCTTCCCTCCTGCGTTACCGTCACCTGATGTACAGCATCACCAGCCTGAATAATAATGGTAGCCTTACGTGCGGTGATCTGGCTATTCTCGTCATAGACCAGTTTGATAGAGCCTTCCTGAGGCGTAGCTGTGACCCAATCACGATTAGAGACAGCCACCAATTGCTCTTTATTGCTCTTCACATCGATGATCTTTTCGCCAGCCTCCTTAGGCAGTTGGATAGCGTCACTAGCCACCTCTATCACAGAGGGTTCTTCCATCGTAGCTTGAGGTGTACAAGCTACCAAAGCCACCACCGCCACGAAGAGCGAGAGTAGAGAGGACTTTATAAAGTTATTGATTGTATTCATAATATATGAGTATGGTAATGTATTTTTTATCTATTCTTTCGACTTCTTTCTTGATTACTCTCGACACTTAATGAGTGAGATACTAGCCTAGAGCCAGGATTGACCTGTACTACTAACACCGGCTTAGGATCTCCGTAAAACTTAAACCACTGCACCGCCATCGTAAGGTTGCGTTGCTTGGAGACAAAGACATACACCTGCTCCAGGATATTGTACTCCACAAATTCAAAGCCCTCTCGCTTGGCTAGCGCCTTAAATTCATTGGTAAGTAAGTTGTTGTACCCCTTATAATTCCAGCAAGCCAGCTCGGTCTGCGTAAAGAATTGCCTTGTCCGCTCCACGCTGATTTTGCCCTCTTTATCTTTGTGAAGGAAATAAAGGCGACCATCTGCGCCATACTTTCCAGCCTCAGTCTCATATTCCATCTCATCTGAGGTCATCCTCGCTATATGGGAAGGTCATCTGCCCTCCATGAGCAGCTTCGTAGGCCTTCACTCCCTCCACACCAAGGTCAAAACGAGTAAATCCTAGAGGGAGCTCGTCGAATGTAGGATACTCCTTAGTTTGCTTAGGAGTATAGGTAAAGAGCAGGTGAGGGGTATTCTTGTAGTACGGCTTGATCTCCACCTCCAGATTGCTCATCTTATTATGCTGGAAGTGATTTTCCCCTAGCTCGATTGTAAAGCCAGACTGATTGAGGAAATCTACCAGTTGCTGACGCTCTGATGGGCCCGTAAGGATGCGGGTAGAAGCGGCATCAAGCTGAGCATGTAGGTAAGCTCCACCCTCATATATGGTATAGCTCACACGTGGGAAAGCGACACTCGTGGTAGTAAAGTCAAAGAAACGCTCGTGAGTAAACTCGATCGTGCCACCTCGCTTCTCCTCAAAGGCTTGGATATCCTGTCGTGTGGCCGATTCAAAGTTCATATAAGGCAAGATAAAGTAGTTGATACCCGATTGCTCCACAGATATCTCACGCGCTACTCTGTTATCGGCACCTGTAATGATCAGCACTTTGCCTACCCTAGGCTCCCTACTCCTATTGGGCTGCACCTTCAGCTGAAGCTTGTAGGCCGAAGGGAGAGCAGTCAGCTCGATCCACTGCTCTTCGGTCTCAGCCCTCCAATCCTCGCTATTGGTAATCACATCAATAGTAATGAGGCCACCAAATTGATCCACTTTCGGCTCATCGATAGAGGTCTCCACTTTGGGATTTGCTTTTGCTTGGATAATAGTCAATTGCCTCTGGCTTTTTCCCGACTTCACAATCACACTACCTCGGCGTTCCTTTGGCAAGAGATTGTCTGTCACAGAGATTTCAAGGACACCATCCCGATTCTTAACGGTGATCCACTGATTCAAAGTGTAGCACTGCCATGTCCCGGCGGTACTCTGCACCTGCACATTGTGAGAGGAGGAGTGGTCTTCGAAGGATAGAATACCACTTTCAGAAAGCTCAATAGTAGCTAGCTCATCCATATACCCTTCGCTGGTACAGCTGGGTAACGCTAAGAGAGCGCATAGGCATGCCACAAAGGTCACTGCCGTCAGCCTCCTGTAGTGTGTAGGAAGAAGTCGATGCCACTTCAGCAATTCATAGTTTAATAAAGACTTCATCTGTTTGTTAGTAAAAGATTAAATAGTGTATAACTTATGAAGTTGGGAGGTATTAGGCTAGCCCCACAAATTCAAAAACGCCCTACAATGTTACTTATTTTTAGCGAAACTAACTAATCTTTTTGGGCTTTTTTAGGGGGAGGGGGCAGGGGTTACGCATTAGAAATATCAAAGCACCCGCCAGGGTGCCACTCAGATAGCTGTAAGTTTGCAGGTAGCCCGGGCGAAGACTGGCGGGGATAAGGTACGGTAAGATATTCGACCCTTGTGGTCGCACTCGCATTGGTTTGTGCGACCACAAGGGTCGTGGGGAAGGGATATCTCATGTTTCCCGCCGGTCTTCGACCGGAGGCTAGCTGAGTGGCACCCTTCGGGTGCTTTGATGAATTTAAGTTGTTTATGTTATACACAGTATGAGGTACAAGACTTTTTCTAATGCGTAACCCCTTCTAAAAGAGTGGAGACCAGCTCATGCTGCTTTGAGCTAAACTTTCTTGCCCAGAGTGCATATGAGGATTGAAGGGCTGGGAGGTCTTGCATCGTAAAATCTGGTAGTTGGTTATTCCGCCAATTGATCAACCTCATACAACCATGTCCCTCATCATGTGTATCAAAGATAGCCACTCTAAAGCGTGGCTCGTGCCATGCCCACGTCTGTACCATTATCTCATCGCAGCAGAAGGTACCTTGATAGGTTTTCAGTGTCTCACGCTCCTTGGAGAGTAGGAATAGTGCGAGCTGATGGGTGATACTGACCCACTGCGTTCCTTTCTTGAACTCCATCTTGCGATGTCGCTTCCAACCTACGAGCTCTTGAATCTTGATAAAGAGGTACCTAGTGGCTTTCATCAGAGAAAATAGGAGTCCTTGTCCCTTGAAGTGGGCTCCAAATAGGTGGTAGCGCTGCACTTTCCGCATCACCTCTTTGGAGTAGTCGTACTGGCTGTAGCCTATAAACTCCTGACCTTGGTGTGCGTGAAAGAAGGTATGGATCTCATCCTGCGACTTGAGGGGTAGATCGGCACCAGATATCAGATGATAATACTGGTAAGGTGCACCACGGGTAGCAGCTCTCCAGAGAGCGAACTCTGCCTGGAGCATCCGCACAGAGCCCCATCGCACATCTATTCGCTCTTCTATCAAGTAGAGGTGGCTCTTCCGAACTGTTAGCGCAGGGAGCTCTTTCACCTTCTTATCCACATGAATGTAAAGGTCGTTGCGTTCATCATCAAGAGCAGAGACGAGACACTGTAGTAGCTCGAAATCTCCATGAGCCAGTATCAGATAGGCGTGTTTCACTTGGATAATAGTTGATTCATTCGGTCCATTTCCCTATCGGTAAAGTAAGTCAGCTTATGGAGCGTGCTATGCTCCAATGCATACTTGCTGGTATAGGGTAATCTCGCTCCCCTCACGAGCATGTGGAGGATATGTGGAGGACAATCGCTTACAATCTGAGGACGAAGTCGCTGATAGTCCCCTGTCACCAATCGGTTATAGAGGATTTGGAAGAAGAAGTATTCTTTTGGGGCAGCTTCATGTAGCCAATAGTACTGTAGCAGATCACTCAGCACAATCATCATCTCACTACCAGGCTTTGCCCAAAGGATGCTATTTAGCATATTCACCTGAAAGTCGGAGTGCCAGCTAAAGTAATAGATAAAGCTCTTCTCCCATATATTTTTGTACAGCTCACGACTATCTCGCTGATAGCAAAAGTGGTCGCCTACCATCAACTCCTTGGGGAAGACGCCCGTCATCAATATCGTAGCATCGAGCCATATTCCTCCATAAGTGGCTAGTAGCATCACTCTGAGTAGGTCGCTGAAGAATACTCGGCGTATCTCGCCACTTTGCACCTTTAGCAAAATCTCCTCTGGTACGTCTAAGTAGTCTCTGATGGTATTATCAGTCAGACGAATCACCTCAAAATCACCAGCATACTTATCTACAGAATCAAAGCAAGTACGGACCACCTCGGGTAGTTCATCACGCTTCACTCCTTGTCCCCAATATTGCCAAATCACCTTGCCTGTCTGGACACTTGCCTTGGGTGAGTAGGTATAATACACTATATCTCCCTTTTGATACTCCTCAATCACTGCATCCCAATAACCTGCCACCTCTTGGTGGCTCTGGAGAATTTTCTTTGCCTTCTTGCCATACACCCAATTGAATGGAAGTATCGCTTTGACCAACTCTCTTATTTTACTCTTTAGCTCCATCATTTCATCCTTACGATTTTAGCCATTGACACAGACGTCTTTTAGCTCTATACGCCCACCGATAGAGAGGAAATAGATGATACATAAGTCTGTATCGTCGCTCCATTTCAAATTTAATGCCATTAGCAGTTGCCTTATCCATTATCTCCTTTATGCCACTCCTAAGGGTATTAAGATGTGCCTTAGTCAGCTTGGGAAGTATTAAAAATGACCTTGTAAAAGAAAACAAGGAGGCTTCGATCCGATTACGAACCAAAGGTGGGGCATCAGAGCCCCAATCATCAATAAGCGTCAAGGCATTCTGACGAAAAGAGGCTACCGACTTGGGATTAAAAGAGCCAAAGGAGATGGCTGTAAGAGAATCTTCGTGCCGATCATATACGTAAAATGACTTGTCTAAGTAAATCATCTTATTGGTATAGCGAAAATATCTTAGGACGAAGTTTTCATCTTCAACCCCTATCACGCCTACAGGAAAAATCAGCTGATACTTTCGGATTATGTCCATACGAAAGATAAAGCGCCAAACCATCATGCCATTATACTGTGCCCGACCAGAAAGTATCTCTTCTTGGGTATGGACGTGAATTTCACCCGTCGGAGTCCGCCCTGAGGACATCATCATATGCCGAAGCCCAATTTCTCGGTAGGCAAACTGATAAAGATCTGCGGTATCTTCCTTTATCGTCTTTGAAATTTCTTCACAAAAATTGGTCTCATAGTAGTCGTCGGAGTCGCAGAAGGTGACAAAGGCTCCCGTCGCTAATGATATACCTTTATTTCGAGCAGCTGAGAGCCCTTGATTCTCTTGCTCTACATAACGCATAAAGGAGTACTTCTCGGCATACTCTTTGGCTATAGCACCGGAATTATCAGGGCTACCATCATTGACCAAAATCACCTCATACGGCAAGAGACTCTGACCCACAATGGCATCAAGGCATCGCTGGAGGTAGCACTCGACTTTGTAAATAGGTATAATTATGGATAGGGTAGGCATAGATAGCTCGTTAATTAGTTATTTATTGGGCAAACTTATATATAAATTCCGAGATTGATGTCCTAGCCCCAAAAAAAGCTCAGACCAAATCGGCATAATAAATTTTATTTGGGTACCTTTGCTAAGCTACTGACGAGAAAAGCCATTTTGAAGATTAAAGAAACGCTGGCAATTGGGTAGCAATGACAATCAGTGACAAATTAATTATTATACATGGAAACGGTATTAAGCGGAATTCGCCCCACTGGCAACTTGCACCTAGGCAATTATTTCGGAGCGATGAAGAGCTTCCTCAAGATGCAAGATGAGTACAACTGCTACTTCTTTATCGCAGATTGGCACTCGCTGACTACGCATCCTCACCCAGATAACATCCTTAATAATACACATACTATACTAGCTGAATACCTTGCTTGCGGGCTCGACCCCAATAAGGCGACTATATACGTTCAGAGCGACGTAAAGGAGGTACTGGAGCTATATATGTACCTCAATATGAATGCTTACCTCGGTGAGCTAGAGCGTACCACTACCTTCAAGGACAAGGCACGTAAGCAGCCCAATAATGTCAATGCAGGGCTACTTACATACCCTACTCTGATGGCTTCGGATATATTGATGCACAGAGCGCACAAGGTGCCAGTAGGTAAGGACCAGGAGCAAAATATGGAGATGGCACGTAAGTTTGCCCGTCGTTTCAATCATATTTATGGGGTAGACCTTTTCCCTGAGCCTGAGTCTTTCAGCTTTGGGAAGGAGGCGCTCAAGATACCAGGACTCGACGGTTCTGGTAAGATGGGTAAGAGCGAAGGCAATGCTATCTACTTAGTGGACGATGAGAAGACGATTAAGCAAAAGGTGATGAAGGCAGTGACTGACTCTGGTCCGACAGAGCCAAATTCTCCAAAGCCAGAGCCTATTGCCAATCTATTTACTTTCCTAAGCATTGTCTCTACACCCGATACTTACCAGTATTTCGAAGAGGCATACAATAAGTGTGAAATCCGTTATGGCGACCTCAAGAAGCAATTGGCGGAGGATATTAATGCTTGTTGCGCCCCAATTCGTGAGAGAATCCTAGAGTATCGAGAGGATACGGACCTCCTAGAGCGAATAGCAAAAGAGGGCGCAGAAAAGGCAAGGGAAAACGCTCGTAAGACGGTGGAGATGGCGAGGGAAATCATAGGATTTCCAAGAATGAGATGATACAAGATCAAAAACAGATAAAGAGAGAACGCGAAAATGAACGGAATGACAGACAATCTAAATACCCTAAGTGGCAAGGTGATCAAAATACTTCCTCTAGTAGAAGGAGATAGCAAGCACAAACCTGGAGAGAAGTGGTACAGGCAGGAATTTGTTATTGAGACCTACGCACAATATCCTAGACAAGTATGTTTCCAGATATGGGGCAAGGATAGGATCGATGCTGCCAACCTACAATTGGGTGAAGATATTACGGTTACTTTTGAGCTATCAAGCCGTGAGTATATGGAGCGTTGGTACACTAGCGCCGATGCCCGCAATATCATGAAAGGGATGCCACAGCAGCAGGGTTTTGGAATGCCTCAGCAAGGATACAGTATGCCACAACAGCAACAAAGTTACGGTGCACCTCAGCAAGGCTTCGGGACGCCTCAGCAAGGTAATGCTCAGATGCCTGGCACCAATGCCCCATTCGGTCCACAACAAGGAGGTGGAGATGACCTACCATTCTAAGCAAAAGCAATAAGTTGACAGTAACTACTAGCTTTGCTCCTATGGTGTAGGCTAGTAGTTGCTGGTCACTTTGGCTTTCAGGGCAAGGGGAGAGAAAGAGCTTTGTGAAAAGCTAAGCAGTAGATATCGAGAGAGGAAAAAAGGAGGTAATACTCCAGAGCATCCAAACGAGCGAACACACAATCACAACATCATTACTAGAAAAAGTCGACTCGAAACAACTGGAGCCTATAATACCCTACTAAGCAAGAAATAGTATTTACAAAGAGAGAGAAAGAGATAGTTATGGGATTTAAAGAGGTTATGGCATTACGCCAAGAAGGAAACCTAACAGAAGCACTAACACTAGCCCAAAAAGACTACCAAGCTAATCAAGACCAATGGTCTGCCTCGGCACTATTTTGGGTACTGAAAGACCTAGCTACACAACAGATCAAAGAGGAGCAGAGAGAAGAAGCCCAAAAGCTCCTGAAGCAGATGGAGGAGGTCGTAGGATATATGGGGGCTACCACCAATGTAGCGCTCGAGTCTCTTGCCACCCTCCGCAAAGAAGTTGTTCCTCATTACAGTGAGCTTACCGAGCTGGCAGAGGAGGCGAGAAGCACCAAAAATAGGGTCCGTGTAAAAGAGATATTTGCCACCGCTTGTGAGTGGCTAGAGGAGAGCAATGACATTCCCGACGAGGTACTCCACCCCGCCTATGCAGAGATCATCTATTCTTTTCTATCCAGGTACTACCAGCATATCCCATTTGAAGAGTTTGAGGAGAGCTATCATCGCTACCTCACACTCCGCAACCAACGGCCTTCAGAGCTACACTCCAAAATGCTCAAGGTAGCACTGGAGGCAAAGAAGGCATTTGGTCATCAGCTAAAATTGGCAGAGCTATTGGACCAATGGAACTTAAGTAATCTTCGCCAGGAAGATTGGTCGAGAGGCAAAGGAGCGGGCAATGAAGTAGTCCGCACACTCGGTGAGAAGGCCCTATTTGCAGCCACTACCGAACTAACTATCGGCGAGGTAAAGGAAGTACCAGAGTCCATTTACCTACTACTTAATGACGCACTCACCTACTTTCCAGACGATAGTCTAGCACAGCTTTCACGAGCACGCATCATGGCGCTCGAGGGGTCACAGCACGAAGCACTTATCCGCTATGAATTGCTACTTCAAGAGGTAGAAGAGCCTATGGCGTGGGCAGAGTATGCCTACCTCATCTCAGATCCAGAGATACGCCTCGGAGCACTCTCCATGGCACTTAGGGAAGAAAAGGATGACTACCGCGAATATATCACCAAGGCAAGAATAGAGCTTGCCAGATTGCTCATTCAAAAGGAGATGTACCAAGAGGCGTTGCGAGAGCTCACCTTTGTGGCACAAATCTGTCTAGAGAAAGCACGAGAAGTACCGAGCGAGCATGCCACTCTTATGGCTCAAATCCCAAGCGACACAGAGCAAAGCAAAGACAATAAAGAGCTCTACTACACACTATCTCGCCCCGCGATGGCACATATCTATAGAGAGCTTCCAGAGGTGGTGATGATGGTCTATGATGTGATGGCCATGAGGATCAAAGATCAGTCCAATCAAGTAGTACCGATGCTCAAGCTGATGACGCCCGAAGGAAAGACCGCACTGGTCACCCCTAAAGAAGCAGGGATACTTCCAGGTGACAATAGAGGCAAAGTATATATGGTCAAGCTACTAGAGCGCCACCGCAAGCATACCAAGGTGGTACAGCTCACCCTCTGCGAGGAGTGCGATCCAAAAGAGCTATTCCCCACACAAGTTGGCATCATCAATGGCTACAGTGAGGCACTGCACGCCTACCACGTGATGGATAGCAATAGCCGTCATCACTACTTACCAGGCCAGCCCAATGAATATACCCAAGGGGAGTTTATTAGCTTCGTACTTCTCATTGAGAAGCAAATCCGTAAGGGAACCACCACCCCACAGGCTCGCGAATTCATTTACCATATTGAGCGTGTAGATCCTACAGAAGCAATCCTTACATTCAATCCCATCAAGGCGACTGTAGAGGATATACGAGGGGATCAATACCTCCTGCAAACGGAGCAAAATACCCCTAGCTTCGTCAATCACTCAGTGGCTCCAGTAGAACTATCCGTGGGTGATCACGTGATCGTACGTGGCTTCCAACAGCGACACAAAGATCGCTATACAGGACAAGCCAAGTACAGCTTCGTGACCCTATCCATTGAGCCTTACTTCGAGATCTAGCATCTCCACAAAATAAGAAGAGGGCGCATGTGACAACTATTCACACGCGCCCTCTTGCTATATTATAGTCAGCTTAAAATCAAGCACCGTGAAATTCGTAAGTCTCCATCGTGTGCTTAGCCATCAAAGTAAAGAGATGCTCCGTAAGATCATCCGTCACCTCCAGCACCCTCTCCAGCATACCATCCGAAAACTCCTGTAGCAAGTCCTTAGCAGCTAGTGGGCGCTCCTCATAAATAGCAAGATACGCCTTTATCATCTCCTCTTCACGCTGAGCGATCTCCGCCTCCAGCTTCCTATAAGCCTGCTGGATGATTGGGGCATAGCGATTATAATCCACCATACCCAGAGTCTGTACATGGCGAAGCCTCCAATAGGCCGACTTACTATCCGACTCACCTCCACCTATCCTCCAAGCCTTGGGATAGGACGAAATCCCCTCATAGAGTGGCACAAAGATACCTAGCGCTGCCATACCCTCACACATATAGTCCACCTGAGCTATCTCCTTAGGGAGATTAGGCTTCCGCTGGAGTATATGCGTCTGAGTAGTACGGAAGATAGAGATAGGTCTCCACCTCTCCTTAGGATTGCTGTGGAGATAAGGATCATGCTCAGTATCATTGTAGTGCGAACGAAAAGCCGCCTTGATATCCTCAAGTGTCAACTTCTTATCCGAACCCAAGAAGACAGGGAAGTCATTTATAGCCACATCCTGCTCCTTACTAGGTGTGAAAAGCTTTTGCAGATACCATACACGTGGATAGCTGTAGGTAGTATCTAGCTTCTCATCTCTAGCATAAGCCGTGTGGAAGTCAAAGTCACCCTCAAAGAGCTGGTGCTCACGAGCGAAGTCAATCAAATCGCTAGAGGCAAGATAATTCTCCTTATCCTTTGGGTCATAGTCCCTAAACCGACTCTGATTACCAGAGACAAAGTACATATCCTCAGGAATACGAGTAGCCAACCAACGATGCCCCGACGCCGTCTCGAGATACCACATCTCATGCTCATCAATAAAGCTAATCCCAAAGCCCTCAGCAATGCCGTATTCCTCAATCAAAGCGCCCAGTCGCTCCACACCCTCACGTGCAGTGGTGATATAAGGTAGCACGATATTAAAGACACAATTCTCCCCTAGCCCTGTCTCCACAAGAGGGTCACAAGCAAGTGCCTTTTCGGAGCTAAAGATACTCTCCGTAGCACTCATCCCTACGCCAGCACGATTAAATCCTGCGCTACCCCACTCTCCATGAAGGTGGTAGGGCGAAAGCGCAGAGTAACCAATGCGATGCTTAGGGAGCGGACACCTAAAGGGCGTCTCCTTTGCCACAAACACCTCAGGTCCATTGTCTGTCGTCTCAAAGATCTCCAAATTCTTAGCCACCATAGCGTCCCAATCCTCGGAGCGGGCAGCAATCATAGAGCCATCCTCCATCAGTTGGCTACCCACGATGATCGTAGTGCACTCCGAAGGATACTTCTTCATCTCTTCTTTCATACTTCAATCCTATTTTATTTTATTACCATCTTACTCCCTATCAAAAAGGGCCTACCGAGATAGCTCGATACACCCCATACCATCCCTTATTCAAAGAGCACTTCATGCACAATTTCCGACACCGTTGGGTGGGGAAATACATGCCGTTTCAGACCTTCCACCGTAAGATTTTCGGTCATCGCCATTCCTACAGTTACGATAAATTCGGAGGCAGGGTTGCCGATCATATGCCCACCAAGGATACGACCATCGTGAGCATCTACTAGTAGCTTAAAGAGACCATTGCCCCCCTCATTCTCCACCACAAACCGACCAGCAAAGCTAGCAGGTAGCCCCAGCACCTTGTACTCAACCCCCTTCTTCTGTAGCTCCTCCTCCGTAGCTCCCACCCCCGCAATCTCAGGGTGCGTATAGACCACGCCAGGGATCACATCGTACCGCATTGGGTCGCCCTCTCCACTAAGGATATGCTTCACCGCCACCTCCCCCTCGCGGATAGCAGTATGAGCTAGCATAGAGTGGCCATTCACATCGCCAATCGCATAGATACGAGGGTTAGAGGTACGGAGATACTCATCCACAAGGATATTGCGCTCCACCTTTACATTAAGGGCATCTAGTCCAAGGTCCTTCAGCACCGCTCTACGACCAGCACTCACCAAGATACGCTCGCCCTCTAGCTCTTGCTGTGTACCATCGGGAAGCTCAACGGTCAACCCCTTAGCAGAAACCGCCACCACCTTTGTATTGAGATAGAACTTCACACCACGCTTCTCGTACTCAGCCTGAAGATGGCTAGATATCTCGCCATCCATCGGGCCCAATATCTTGGGAAGCATCTCTACCACAGTCACCGGTACCCCAAAACTATTGAATACACTTACAAACTCCATCCCAATCACACCTCCACCCACAATCAGGATGCTCTCAGGTAGCTCCTTGGTATCAAGTGCCTCTCGGCTGGTCCAATACTCCACTTCACTAAGCCCCGAGATGGGAGGGACAAACGCCTCTGACCCGGTAGCAAGGATCACCCGATCAGCCACATACTCCTCGTCATTGGCACGGATCAGTACCCCATCGCCATTCTCACCGATGAGCGTAGCCGTGGCCTCAACCATCTCTACTCCGGCATTATTGAGCTTTTGGGCTACACCAGCCACCAGTTTGCGGACGATCTTAGACTTCCTCGATACCACCTTTTTGTAGTCGGCCGAAACCTCCCCCTCTATATTGATGCCATATTTCTTTGCCTCCTTGATACTATCAAGCATATTGGCACTGTAGAGCAGCGTTTTGGTAGGGATACACCCCTCGTTGAGACAGACCCCGCCCACCTTGTTTTTCTCGAAAAGTACCGTTTTAAGTCCGGCTTTAGCCGCAATAGCTGCTGCATTGTAGCCACCTGGGCCTCCACCTAGCACAGCCAAGTCATATTTTTTCATACTATATTATTACGTTAGTGATTAGATATTCCGTTACCTCCACAAGATACACATTATTCATCAAAACGGCAACGCTAAAAATGGAGGTAGCCCAGTCACCAGCCCAAAATACTCTATAGTAGGTAGCTAAAGGTGAAAATGTAAGTGGGCTATCTATTGTCGCTATAAGCTAACCTGATACATCATAAGACTGATACACCAAGGCAAACCTCGGCAGAGGTCATTCCTCAAGTGGTCTTACTTGTGCAATAGTCTCCAGTTATAAACCAGCCTATTAAGAGGGCGTAAACTGAGTTACAAACTCGAGCTTGACTAAGTTACAAACTCCGCCATCACTGAGTTACAAACAGAGCAAACACTGAGTTACAAACTCGCCAAGCGCCGAAAATGCAAATTGAATATCAATCCAATACAAAGCCCCTCCCCAGCCTCTCCATACTTCTGCTCCTATTCCTTTTAAGAGCCTTGCTAAACCGTATGAATCTCAAGTGCCGTAATACTTCTTGCTGGTGATAAGCGTCTCGATAGGCTTTACAATCTTGAGATCAATATGTAACGCAAATGTGCAGTAGTCTCTTTAAAAATTATTAAGTTTGCAAAGTATTTAGTGTAGAGCAATAACTAATAAAATACTAACCTGAGTATAATTGAGGCAGAATACATACATTTATTAACAATCGGTATGAAACTAGAAAAAATCCTATTATCCTTTCTACTGGTGTGTATGACCAGTATGATGGCGGTGGCACAAGTAACCACCTCTGGAATATCGGGTACGGTAGTGGATCATGAAGATCAATCCTTGCCAGGTGTTACGATCACAGCAACTCATACTCCATCAGGGACAGTCTACCGTGGTGTAACCAATGGGGATGGCTATTTCCGCATTTTAGGTATGCGTACAGGTGGCCCCTATGAAGTGGTGGCTACCTTTATTGGCTTTGAAGACTCTAAGGTAGAAGGCATTACGCTTTCACTTGGAGAGACCAATAGCATTAATATCAAGATGAAGGAGACTTCGATTTCACTTGGTGAAGTTGTGGTGGTGACTGATAAGTCTACCATATTCAACTCGCAGAGGACGGGTGCCGCAAGCAACTTCTCAGCGAAAGCGATCCAAAATACGCCTACTATATCTAGGAGTATATTTGATGTGACGAAGCTAGTACCTACAGCTGTATCGACTGGCAATGGTACCTCTTTCGCAGGAGCAAGCAATAAATTTAATAGCTTCCAAATTGATGGTACCGTCAATAATGATGTCTTTGGACTATCTAGTGCAGGTACCAATGGTGACCAGGCAGGCATCACTCCAATATCACTCGATGCAATTGATGAGATACAGGTAGTAATCGCACCTTTTGATGTACGCCAGGGAGGATTTACTGGTGGTGGTGTGAATGCCATTACTAAGAGTGGTACCAACCAGTTTAAAGGGTCTGCATACTCTTACTACTACAATCAGTATCTTATGGGTAAGACCCCTGGAAAGGGCATAGAGAATAGGACAAGACTTGGAAAGCAAAATAATTCCACCTTTGGATTTACCCTAGGTGGTCCAATTGTAAAGAACAAACTATTCTTCTTCACAAACTTTGAGTACACGGAAGATAATCACCCAACGTCTTACAACGTTGGTGATGCGAAATTGGAGGGTGACAAGTATGTTGCCTCTTCAGGAACTTCTCTAGTAACTAAGGAGGAGGCTGACAAGGTAATTAACCACCTTAAAACTCTTACCAACGGTTATGATGGCGGAGGTTACGGTGAGAGAAATGTAGACACTAGAGGATACAAGGCACTACTTCGCCTGGACTGGAATATCAATGACGCTCATAAGGCTACGTTGAGATACAATTTTGCAAAAGGGAGAAAATTGAACTTTTTTCGAAAACCTAATGAGCTAAGGTTTGGCGAAAATGGTTACTACTTCAATAGCACCACTCACTCCCTTGTAGCAGAATTGCAATCGCGCTTCTCGGATGCAATTAATAATGAGTTGCGACTTGGCTACACACGTGTAAGGGATTTCCGTGAGATAGAAGGGCCTCAATTCCCAACGGTAGATATAGAGCTATCAAAGAGCCGTAAAATCTCATTTGGATCTGAGCCTTTTGCATGTGCCAACCAACTAGATCAGGATATCATTACAATCACCGACAACTTAAACTTCTTCTTAGGGGACCATACGGTTACCTTTGGCACGCACAATGAGATATTTAAGATGATGAACCTATTCATCAGGGAAAACTTTGGCCACTATCTTTATGAGAGTATTGATGATTGGCTTAAGGTAGGAACTCCTCAGGAGGTGGTTCCAAAGCAGTATGACTACTCTTTCTCTGATGTGAATGGTGACCGCCGTTGGGCTCCACGCTTTGGTGCAGCACAGCTAGGCTTTTACCTTCAGGATGATTGGAGGGTATCAGATGCCTTACGCCTTACTTATGGCCTGCGTGTAGATATTCCGCTGTTTACCGATAAGCCTACTGAGAATAAGAAGTTTAATGAGACCAAGTTGGCTCAAGAGTATGGACTGGCTACCAATCAGATGCCTAAGTCTACACCGCTATTCTCTCCAAGACTCGGTTTCCGCTGGCACCTTAATAAGGAGCATTCATCTTTATTGAGAGGTGGCGTAGGTATATTTACTGGTAGAGTACCATTCGTATGGGTTTCTAATAGCTTCTCTAACTCAGGAGTTGAGTATAACCGGACACGCTTGCAAAGAAAAGCTGACTTCAATGCGGCAATTGCAGATGGCTTTAAATTCCAAACTCGCCCTGAAGATCAATACAAGCCTTCAAAGGTGTTTAACTCTGAAATTGATGTAATGGACAGGAACTTTAAGTTCCCACAGATTGTAAGAGCTAACCTCGCATGGGAGCAAAAGTTGCCTTTCGACATCAAGTTCACGCTTGAAGGAATTTTCTCTAAGACGCTCAATAATATCAAGTACCAAAATATAGCTTTTGAAAAGTCGGGTAATTTGGATAATGGTACGGGCGATAAAAGATATCTTTATAAGCTTAGGGATGAAGCAAAGGCCTATAATGGTATCATTTATCTGAGCAATACCAATAAGGGGTATAGCTACAATATCAGTGCTAAGCTAGAGAAGGATTTTGACTTCGGATTATCTACAATGGTAGCTTATACCTATGGAGACTCTCGTGCGCTCAATGATGGTACCTCTAGCCAAGCTTACTCCAACTGGCAGTACAACGAGATATACAATGGTGATGAGGATCAGGTAATCTCTTATGCAGACTTTAATATCCCTCATCGTGTGATCGCATCTGTAGCATATAAGGTGGAGTATGCTAAGCACTTTGCTAGTACCGTGAGTCTATTCTATAGTGGACAAAGTGGTAGGAACTACTCTCTAGTCTACAATGGTGACCTCAATGGTGATAGGGCACGTGGTAATGATCTTATGTATATTCCTACCGATGAGGAACTAAAGGTGATGAACTTCGTGCCACATAAGAATGTAAAAGCAACACCAGAGGAGCAAAGAGCTAACTTTGGGAAGTGGATTGAGAATGGGTACGCTGAGTATAAGGGGAAATATACTCCTCGTAATGCCTTTATGGCTCCATTTGAGCATCATTTTGACTTCCACTTCGCCCAAGACTTCTACTTTAATGTAGCTGGACGCCGAAATACGATTCAATTTAATATCGACATTCTTAATGTGGGCAATCTAATTAATCCTGCTTGGGGAGTTGCCAACAGTGTAGGTTATAACTATAATCCAATGATTGTGACTGTGGATAAAGATACGAGAGCGGTTAGCTACTCATTTAATCCACCATCCAATGAGAAACTGTATTATCTAAATGACTTTGGGTCACGTTGGAAAGCTCAGATAGGACTTAAGTACATCTTCTAAAATTTGTACACTTTATATTTGTAAGAAGCGGGGTAGAAGATTTCTATCCCGCTTCTTGTTACACACCAATTGCTAGGGCTGGTAGCTCGAGAATGTTGCACGAAGTGCCATTCTCGCACATTTGAAGCAAATGTGCTGAGACTTTGCACGAAGGATGAGATG
>OKRX01001053.1_pt1 | contig 21259 bp, 27 predicted proteins | sample 1601241 | NCBI WGS metagenome assembly OKRX01 (sample SAMEA3541500, study PRJEB24748) | human gut metagenome | biome: human gut; feature: human-associated habitat; material: faeces | place: China | collected 2012
CATCATTATAATGGCCTTGCCCACTAATCTGATTGTAATTATAAATTTGTTAAATTCTTTTTTCTTTTCTACAAATTCTTACTTAAGGCTCCTCAATGTAAACTCCATTTGTGAAACTGCTGCTCATATCCTCACCAGCAGAATGCGTACAACGTACACGATAATAATAGTCACCTTCTACATCCAAATATTTTTTAGAAGAAACTCGATCTGTATTCTCTAAAAATTTATTCCAGGAATCATAAAAAGACCACTCTGTATCCTCTTCCTTGGCACGTTCAATAATTACACCGATACCGATACGTTCTACCTCGTGTACTGCTAACGTTGTTCCTCCGGCATAGATTTCTCCCGGTCCCATTCGGACGATTTTAGAATACCCGGTCAGAAGATCTTCGCCTCTGGCAACTTTTTGGTTATAGCCGATGGATTCTGCTTCTGTTGTAAGCTGTGATCCGTCGATCACCTTCACGCTAGATGCCGCCTGTGTATCCGTCGATACACCAAAGCTCAATCCTAAAGCCATAGCAAATACGCAGCATATGGACGTACATCGTTTCATCTATCTACCTCCCATCTCTCTCTATTTAGGGTTCCCTATATAATAGACACATGAGATGAGAAAAACTGACGCTTTTTTTACAAAAAATACAAATTTTCTATAATTTTCTCTATTTCTTCTTTAGTCATGCTCCCAGACAAGCAATAATATAATTTGTTATATGAAAATTCTGCCACAAATCCATTTGCACCTTCCCTAGGTGTTTCATATTCTTTGATTTTCATGTTAACATTTGGAATTTTATCATAAATATAACTATCTATCACTGTGTCTTCATTATCATATCCCCACGACACTTCTCCGTACGATGCACTAATTACAAACGCTATCTTTTTCCCATTATATATATAATTCAATTCAGCAACTTGTATATCTGTATCCATTATCATTTTTTTAAATTTCATTTCTTGAGGTCGCCACATTAACTTAACAGGCTGTATTCCAAATTCTTTCGCAATTAACTCATAAGCCTTTTCTTCATCTTCCTCCTTAATTTCTTTATTTTTATCGCTGGAATCGACTTGAGAAACTTCTCTGCCACCTACAGAACTCCTCATAAACTGCAGCATTCTCTCTGGTCCGCCAAAGCTTGTCATTCCAACTGCCATTACGAGGATCAGCACTGCTGCCAGTGCTACAATTCTACGGATATTGCGTTTCTTCCGGCGCATTGTATAGATTTTCTTCTCCTCGCTCTGATTCTTCAACATCTCCCGTCCAAGGCGAAGTGCTTCCTGGTCTTCTTCCGAGAGTTCCGCATACGCATCCATTCGCTTCATATCTTCAGAACGCTTTTCACGCTCACGGATTTTTTGATCTAATGCATTTTTCATGCGGATCTTCAGCTCATTTGGAATCTCTTCATTATCGTTAAGTCCGACTTCTTCTTCAATCTGTTTCGCTTCTTTATTCAATTGATCTTTCAGGATTTCTTTCAACTGATCTTTCTTTTCACTCATAATCTACCTCTTAACGAAATCTATCCTCTCTTTCTCTTGACCAAATCTCTCGGGAACGTATAATATAATTATATGCCAAAGTTGAAAAGTTTTCACTGTTTCGTACAGTATATACGAAGCAGAATTATCCGTACGGCATTCTTATTGTAACATATATTATCGAAAGGAGCTTTTTATGAAACGTATTATCTTAACCGGCGGCGGTACTGCCGGTCATGTTACACCTAACATTGCCCTGTTACCACGTCTTAAAGAATTACAATACGACATCCACTATATCGGCTCATATAACGGAATTGAGAAAGAACTTATCTCTCAATTCGGTATACCATATCATGGCATCTCGACCGGTAAACTCAGACGTTATTTCAGCGTCCAGAACTTCACAGATCCATTCCGCGTTATCAAGGGAATGGGTGAAGCACGTAAACTGATTAAGATTCTGGAGCCTGATGTTATATTTTCCAAGGGAGGTTTTGTCTCTGTACCAGTAGTCCTTGCCGGTAAGGGACAACATGTACCAGTCATTATCCACGAATCTGATATGACTCCGGGGCTTGCCAACAAGATTTCCATTCCTTCTGCAACGAAGGTCTGCTGCAACTTCCCGGAGACATTATCTTCTCTCCCGGCAGGCAAGGCTGTTCTCACCGGATCTCCGATCCGCCAGGAGCTTTTAAGCGGAGATAAGTACCGCGCCAGAGAATTTCTTCACTTTACTTCCGACAAACCGGTCATTCTGGTTGTCGGCGGAAGCCTCGGTGCCGTTGCCGTGAACAATGCCATCCGTGCGATTCTCCCGGAGCTTCTGAAAGACTTCCAGGTCATTCACTTATGTGGCCGTGGCAAGCTCGATCCTTCTTTGAACGGAACAGAAGGCTACGCACAGTTCGAATATATCAAAGAAGAGTTGCGTGACCTCTTCGCACTGACCGACATTGTAATCTCCAGAGCCGGAGCCAATGCTATCTGCGAGCTTCTCGCCCTGCACAAACCAAATCTTCTGATTCCACTGTCTGCCAATGCAAGCCGTGGTGATCAGATTCTCAACGCCCGTTCTTTCGAGCGTCAGGGATTCAGTATGGTGCTTGAAGAAGAGGAACTTACGAACGAAACACTTCTCACCGCAGTTCATGATCTCTATGATAACCGCGAGAAATACATCGATGCAATGAAGCATTCTTCCCAGCAGGATTCTATCGATACCATCATTGATCTGATTGAATCGGTAACTGCTTAGATACTTACAAAACTATCTGATTCTATCGCAGATATCTGATAGAAGAAAACAGGTGTCATATTCGGCACCTGTTTTTTATTTGTCATCCAGTTGGTGAAACTGTTCTTCGTAGTACTTCTTAATCCATTGTTTTGCTCTGTATAATGTACTATGCAGCGTATCCAGAGGTATCCCCATTTTCTCTGCAGCTTCTTTTTGTGGTTTATCCAAAGTATATGAAACGGTAACTGCCTCATACCATCTTGAATTTTTCTCATATAAATCTGCAAAGATCGTATCTTTTAGGTCGCAACATTCTTTCTGACGAAGCACTTCTATGAGTTGAGCATCCAGTCCTTCTGACGAATATGGCACCTCCTGCTCCGGAACCTCTTCCATCGGCGTCTCCCACTTGCTGTCTCTCAGATAGTTCTTTGCCATATTCTTTGCGGTAGTGATCAGCCACGCAGGCACGGACTCCATACATATATCTCCCAGGTTGTCGTATAATTTTAGGAAAACTTCCTGCACAATCTCTTCTGCCACATAGTGATCTTCGACGTAGTACAATGCCGTTCGGTACACTTTACTTACATTTTCTTTGTAAAGCCTGTCGATTTCAGCTTTCTTTACATCTTCAGATTCCACCATTTAATTTCCATCTCTTTCAAGTTTATAATTTAGACAGAATATCCTGCTTATCCTCTTCGGTAAGCTCGCCCATCTTCCAGCCAAGTCCAACTTCGTCACCTTTATAACGCGGAATCATATGTAAATGGAAATGGAATACAGTCTGTCCTGCTGCTTCGTTATTATTCTGCACGATATTGTACCCATCACAGTGTAAGATGCCTGTAAGCTTTGTAATCATTTTCTTAGCCAGCACCATAGCTTTTGCAGCCTTATCATCGTCCAACTCATACAAATTGGCATAGTGTTCTTTTGGAATAATCAGTGCATGTCCTTTCGAAGCCGGGCTGGCATCCAGAATCACGCGGAAATCTTCATCTTCATACAATGTTGCTGTTGGAATTTCTCCATTTGCCAGTTTACAAAAAATGCAGTTATCATCTTTCATTTTCATTTCCTTCTTTCATTTAAAAAGTCATTTTAAAAATTGTTGATTATTTTATCCGCCAATGCTACACTATGAAAAAATAAATTCATAAAGGGCGGTAATCATTATGTTCACAGAATCTGATTATGAAAAATTACACCAAATCATGGCAGAAAGTCCTGAGAAAGAAGAGCTTCTCACCAGACTTCTTCACTCCCACCGTATGGATATCAGTACCATCAGCCATGAAATTCGCAACCCGCTGACTCTTATATACAGTACCTTACAGATAATCGAAGCATCCAATCCGGAAGTTCTGAATATCCGGCACTGGTCAGACTTACATAGCGACATCGAATATATGAAACAACTACTGGAAGAGTTATCAGCATACAACAACGGTCAACGTCTGTCACCTTCTTCGACAGATTTAGACATCTTTCTCAAGAAAATTTCCTTATCCTTTGCTTCCTCCATCATTGAAACCGATATTGAATTTATCTCCCGGATAGAGCCGGAACTTCCTGTTATGCCTGCAGATTCCATCAAACTTCGGGAAGTTCTTCTGAATCTTCTTGGAAATGCGCGCGATGCAGTACTGATTCAACAATCTACATGCTCTAATCATCTTGATTCTGCCTGTAATTGTGAAAGTAACGGATCTTTAGATACCGGCAAAGCACTTACCTATTCCCCGCAAATTCACTTTCACGCATGGAAAGAGCATTCAAATCTGATTATCTCCGTCTCCGATAACGGCTGTGGTATTGCACCAGAACATCTATCTGCAATCTTCGAACCATTTGTCACGTACAAATCGTCCGGAACAGGCTTAGGTCTGCCACTTTCCCGTCGAATTATCGAAGCGCATGGCGGAACACTGACTGTCCACTCAGAACCAGATCTGCCGGACTGCCAGGTAAAAACTACATTCACCCTTACAATTCCAATTCCTTAAAACATTTTTTAATACTGTTTCGGCTTATGTTTCCAATATGTGAGTACCGCCAGTAAAAATCCGGATATCAGCCCGCCAATGTGGGCTGCGTTATCCACCCCTTGTGCGGTGAATCCATAATAGAGACTTAAGCCTGCCATCAGAACAAGTCCTCTTGTTGAAATCTCTCCGACTCGTCCATGATTACGGATTGCAACATAAAGAAGTGCTCCCACAATTCCAAAGATTGCTCCGGAAGCACCTGCTGATACCGCATAGCTTCCCTGACTCACATCAAACCATGCCGATACGAGATTTCCCATCAGTCCGCTTCCAAGATAAATGAGCAGAAAACGGATCTTTCCAATCTCTGGTTCCAGGCTGTAACCGATGACCAGCAGCATCACCATATTGTTCATCAGATGACTGAATCCAAAATGCAAAAACATACTGGTAATCAGTGTATAATATCGTTCTCCGTTCATGAGATATGGAACATACATTGCTCCGTGTTCCATCATAAATGCGGAATCCTCAGTCATACCCATGAAAGACAATCCGAGGAAGATCAGAACATTCGCTGCTGCGATTGCAATTGTACAAATTGGTAATTTCTTGTAATTTCTCATAGGAAAATTCTCTCATTAATTTTCTGTAATGTCAACGTTATTCTGCAAGATTTTACTCATCAAACTCTACGATCAGATAGTATCCTCTGTCCGTATGTTGTATTTCTTTGATTACGCCCTGTCTTGCGTGAATACGCTCAGATGTCTTGTAAATTCCAGACATTGCAACTGCTGGTTCCACTACATAAGTAAACAGGTTCGTATTCGGACTTCTCTCTGTTACTTCCACCTGCTGGCCTTCTTCCACCAGCCCTTGTCTTTCCATTTTAAACCGTTCCTGTCTCACGACAAACCGCCTCCTGTCTCTGATATTCCAGCCGGGATTTTTTCCGGCATCATTCCTGTCAGTACAGTATAACACTAGAGATCTTCTTCTTCAATATACAGCCCGTCCCAGTCTCCCCACTTTGGTTTTCTGCGTCTGTGAAGAAAACGCTTCATCGGTGTCCACAGGTTTTCTGTCTCACGAAGTATAATACTTCCCATTTCCTGGCTTGCGATCCAGTCATGTTCTGTTCGGTCAAAATATGTGCTTCCTTCCTTTTCTTCCTCTGCCCCCAAGTCTGTATTTTTATCCTCTGCCAAAACATTTTCTTCCTCTTCTTTTACACACTCCTTTATAATCTGTTCCAGACTGTAATTTTCTTTCATAGTCTCTTTATGTAAAAGGAACACGATCTGGACACATTCTTTATCCTGATAATCTGCACATTTCACCAGATATTCGCTTAGATGGTGAAATCCTTCCCACAGACTTTTTTCTTCCGGTGGATAATAACAAAAATAATACTTTTCTTCTGTGTAAAAAATATACTCCGGATCCATCAGAATACAATTTACATTGAGAAGATGCCTTTCTACTTCTTTCACGACATGCAAAATAGATTTTAGCAATATTTTTATTTCTTCTCCACCCATCGTATGCTTTTCATAGAGCGCTTTCATGGACACCTTTCCACTCACATCATAATCATAACAGCTTTTGTCATCCATTCCCCGTCCATGCATTTCCAGCAGTCCTTCCACCTGATTTTCTTCCAGCATTTTATTTTGATAGTCCTCTGTATAAGGAACTGACTCTTCTATCGTAATCTTACGTTCCATTGACGAACTCCTTTATTTTCTTAATATCCCGAAGCTTTTTCTCCGGTTCTGTAATTGCCGCACGTTTTTCCACACTGACTTTCATCTTCCTCCATGTTCCCTGTGCCCGGACACAGACTTCATCTTCTTCCACCGTAACCTGTCCCTGGATTGTAGATAATAGGATACACTTTCCATTCACGCGACTTTGAAAGAGTGTTTCCAGTTCCGCCGCATCTGTCCCGCTTTTATCTCCAGTTCTGGTCTGTGAACCCGATTTTTCTCTCGCCTTATTGCTTCCAACTATCGCTGTCTCATAAGCTGCTCCCGCAATTATATTCTTGTCATGGTAATAAAAAAATGCATAGATACTGCTCATGACCAGAAGCATAATAATTGGCGTTAAAAAAGACATCTCTACTATATAACCTCTCACAATACACCGCCTCTCTGCTCTGCCAGCATCAGAATATATCCAAGAGTCAAAAATGGGAAAAATGGCATCGTCTTCACTCGTCCGCGAAATGCCAATATCACCGAACAGACTCCACTTGTAAAAAATGCTGCTGCCAGCACTCCCACAACTTTCCAAAACCCCAGATATCCTCCAAGAATCATAATTGCCACGCTGTCCCCATAACCGATTGCTTCTTCTGTCACTTTACTTACAAGAAGGAACAGCACTCCCACTCCGATTCCTGCACAGATTCCAGCAAGATTCTCTACATTTGTCTGTTCCATCTTTTCCAGGAACACTCTGATCTGATAAAAATCCACTATTTTCCAGATGACTGTCAATATTCCCCACAATGTCAGAACTCTTCTGGAAACTTTTTTATTTCTAATATCTGACACAGACAGCCCAGTTAGGATTACTAGCACAAATATATCGACCATTCTATTTATATTTCCCACATCTTGTACCTCTTCTCATTCTACTTATCATTCCTGGCATTCTACTTTCCACCACATTTTGAGCATGCGCGCTTTCCCGGTACTTCAGAAATTCTCGCTGTATATACGGTACGCTTTAATCCGCTGCATGTCAGTGAATTATGATACCGGTCACCCTGATTAGTAATATACACACTTCCACCCATACTGCTGCCATGAACACATTTCTCACAGGCATGATACTTTCCGCCACTTTCATTGCGAAGGCTATTAAGTTCCGATGACGCCGCCGCATGAATCGACAGGTCCAGATACGTACAATGTGGATTTTTGTGATAGACAACTCCTGTATCCGTTACATATACAATCTGATCATCTTCTTCACCAAACCCTCCTGCCTCATAGCCGGTCCATGCCTTGATCCTCATAGTTTCCTTATAAGAAATCGGCGCTATAGAAAAGCCCGGAACCGGAATCCGCACCTGATAAGATGCCTGAATTTCTCCAATTCCCGTAAACGGCGACAAATAAGATTGATTGCAATTGATTCCTGAGCTGCCACCTTCTACAATGCTTCTCTCTAACCGTTCTGCTCCAATAGAATTTACAACATCACGTTCCAGATTTGACGGAATCACTGCCGGGACTTCTACTGCCTGCACTGCAAGCTTCTTTCCCGCTTCCTGAAGTCCGCTTCGCACAGCCGTCTGCACGGATAACAGCTCCAGCAGTAATACCAATGCCAGCGTCGCAAAAAAGAAGATTGGTACTGCCATGGCAGCCTCCACAGTAATGCTTCCTTTTTTTCGGGTGGATGCAGATGCCCTTCCTGTATGCTTGGATTTGTATATGCTGGATAATAAAGGGATATCTTTATCTGAGTTCATCGAATCTTTCTCCTTTCATTTTTTATGTTTTCAGTTAGCAGAAATTTTATAACTCCCGGTAGGGGGAGCGGAAGGACATCTGCACCCACCCGTTATCGATTCATTTCGTTTTTAATTGTATCCAAAATATGTCGGAAAATCGTACATAATCCCACGACGCAGATTGCATGTGCTGTGAAATTCTACTCTGCTGATGCAGGCATCTGCCCGAAAAAATGTCTGTCCATATCGTATCTTTAAATTTTGTTCCATCATATCTAATGTACGCATCCCAACTTCATCCTGGGATTTCAGGAACAACAGCATGCGAAGGTATTCCCGATAAGCAAGTCCGCTTTCCATATCTTTACCACTATCTGCTGCCACATTTTCTCCTGCACTGCCAAGCTGCATCAGTCCGGAAAGGCTTAGTTTCCAATCCTCTGCGTTCTTTACAAGTGGTACTTTTCCTCCACTTATCAGCGTTCTAATATCCATGATTGCTTCACCATAAGCCCATGCAAGTAAAATTCCCTGCGCGGCACCCTCTGCCAGTTCCGGAAGTCCGATTACCGTACATAATGTAAGCGCTGCCGCCTCGGCTTCTGCTTTCTTTTCCGGATCCGTCTGGATATATGCATAATCTGGCACAAATCGGACCATAAGAAGCTTACTGGCAACCGTCTCCAAATTTTCTCTGTCGCTGGCGTGACCTTCCAGAATATATTCCAGTTCATAGTCCAGACTCCCCTCACCTGCCATGTCACCCCGATTCCCATCGCTGAAGTCTTCATTAGCAGAATCTCCTCTGACAAAATCTCCACCTACAGAATCTCCACTATTATAATTTCCATTGCCAGATTGCAGGCTATCTGAAGCCATCTTGAAATGTTCCAACACGTACTCTCCAAACAGTAATTTACTGATTGTACTTCCCGATCCTGCTACATCTGAGAAATCTCCATATCCCTGATTTCGTTTTCTATGAGATACCATTTCCGATAACGTAATACTTTTTTTTGACATTACACGTCCCTTTGGCATAATCAGATCTACAAGAGGCATGCTTTTTAATTTCGCCACATGCGATAAGGGATTCTCTTCCTCTGGAAGTTCCTCCTTCTGCGACAACAGCTCCTGTAATTCCTGTTCCGTTTTTGCCCCGTCCCTTTCATAATTTTGTAAAGCCTCCTCTCCTGCTTTCCATGTATCTGTCTGTCCAACCAGTTTCTTCACCTTATCCAGTCCGTATTTATTTTCCATATATGCCGTCACCTGCTCGTAAAATGCACTGGCACCCTGATCTGTCAATAGCTGAATTCTTGTAATTTCCTGATCCATTCCGCCTGCTCCGTAATAGCCCAGCCGTTCCTTTAACAATTCTTCACTGTAACTGCCCGTCTCATAACTTCCTTCCAGTGCAAAAATTCCGTAGACTTCCCAGAGTTCCTTCTGATACTCTGCAAATATACTTTCCACCGCCCGTGTCATATCTGCTCTTCTGTAATTTTTTACATTCTGTAAAGAGGCACTTTCCAGCATTGCTCCTGCAAATGAAATAAGTAAAATAAATACCAGACTTAAATACACTGTGACTTCCCCCTTTAAATACCGCTGCTCTCGCTTGTAATCTTCTCGAAAATTGTCTCGACCAGACTTGTGAGCTGAGATTTGAATATAACAACAAGTGAAATCAGCACGACCAAAATTAAGATAATTTCCACAACTCCGACTCCATCTTTGTTTTCCAATATTTCTCTCACTCTGTGTTTTAAATACCAAACTCTCCACATAATTAATCCTCCCGCCTTCTCTATTCTTACTTCTCTACGCTTGCTTTTTTATTCCGTCATATCTTCTGTGGCATGTTTTTATATTTTTACAATGTCTACATTTGTACGGTAAAAAATGCCGGAACTACAACAATTACAAGCACCTCTGCCAGCATCAGAAACATCGGAAGCAATAGCTTTGTTCCTGCTTCTTCCCCGAGCCGTCTTGCTCTTGCTTTTCGCTCTTCAAAAGACTGGATTGCTTCCAGCCGAAGCAGGTCATTTAGACCTTTTGTACCTTTTCTCAGGTTTTGTGACAGCAATGCACCAAATCTCATATATTCCTGTGTCCCGCATCTTCTTCCGAATTTCTCATAACATTCTGCTTCCGGAACACCGCCATCCATCTGTCGGCATGTATACTTCATTTCTTCATAAACTGCACGCTTCCCTTGCTGCTTTATCCGCGAATCGTAATCATTTACAATCTTTCTCCATGCTTTGCGGACCGTCATTCCTGCGCCTAAAAGTAATGTCAGCTTACTGATGACTTCCGGATAATCCAGACACATCTGTTTTTGTCTTGCCTGTTTTTCTTTTATCTCGTTCTGCTTGTCCAGCGCAAAAAACAGCACGGAAATCACAACTGCAGCCGCCATAATTACTGCACCTCTCCAGTTCATTACCGTATAAAAATGTATTTCCTGTCCATCCACCTGTTTCGGCAATGTTAACGTCCCGGATTCTCTGGTATCCTGATCTTTTTCTGCCACTGTCCGGCGCACCTTTTCTAATAACGCTCCATCACTTCCGGTCATTCGTGGATAGACCATTGCCATACATTCATACAGTACCTGTTTTTCTACATCTTCCCGATACGTCAATATGGCTGTCAGCTTCACCGGTGTCCCTTCACTTACAAGCTTATCTTCCTTTAATTTTCCGTAAATATTAATCACATCATAGCGGTCAAGCTTCCATGTAACGTCGATCGGCTTTCCTGGAATCTCTGTCAGAAGATTCAAATCCCGGTCCACATGATCCAGACTTATATTCTCCCCCAGAATCAACGAATCTATTTTCTTTACTGCCTGCTTTAATACCTGACTGATTTCCTGTTCTCCATAGACCTGCTCTGTTACTTCGATCGGAATTTCCCCCAATACCCGGTCTTTTCCCTCTACACGCAGTTCTTCCGTCTTCTTCCCTTTGCCATAAGTTTTTCTTGTGATCTCCTCTACATTTTTTCTGTAGGCACTATTGTAATCCCAGATAAGAGCTACAACTCCCACCGCAAACACCATTAACATGATTCCGATACTCAGACTTCGATCTCGATGATCTTTCGCCCAAGCCCGTATGCGCCCAAATATATGATCAGACATCCTGTCATCACTCCTCTTCCTGCTATATTTCCGTAAAGATTTCCCATAAATTCCGGAAAACTGACAGTCATATAAAGTACAATTCCAAAAGGAATGACCGACATCACCTGAAATTCATATTTTTTCGCCGCCAGCATTGTATCAATTTCCCGTTTCACATCAATTTTGTCTCCAATCTGATCCGCTGTATTGCGGATAATAGACATCAGATTTCCTCCGCTTCTCTTGGCCGTGACAAAGACTCCGGCAAAGTTTTCCACATCTGGAAGCTTTGTTCTCTCGGACAGTTCTTCTACTGCCTGTTCCACCGGTACCTGTACCCGGATCTGCCTGACCATGATTTCCAGCTCACGTAGAATTGCCGCATCATCAGAGTAAAAAACCTGCATCTCTTTCAGGCTCTCTTTCACTGCATTTTCCACAGAATATCCTGTATTCAGTAAAGAGGAAAATGTCTGTATCAGTTCTTTGAACTGTACTAGAAATTCCTGTTCTTTTCGCTTAATGCATTCGTCCAGAAGCTGTATGTAATACCACACGCCTGCCGGAATCAACAATATAACTGCCACCCATGAGCGATAATATATCCATGCCGTTCCTGTCACAATAATGATGACCTTCAAGATCATTTTTACATATTCACACTTCTTTATATCCTGCTGCCAGTAACTTCTGTGTATGAACCAGGTCATCCATTTTTCTCCAAGTTCCCTGAATTTTCCCATCCTTTTCTCCTGTCTCTTCGAATCTGTACAGTGGACTCACCAGAATCTCACCGTCCTGATAATCCAGGATTTCTGAAACCTCCAGTACTTTACGGCTTTTATCTCTGAGTCTTCCAAGATGCACAATAATGTCGATTCCTGATGCGATCTGTCTCTGAACTGCCCCAAGAGGAAGATCCATTCCCATCAGCACCATGCTTTCCAGCCTGGAAAGCATGTCCTTAGGACTATTGGCATGACCGGTACTAAGACTTCCGTCATGACCAGTATTAAGTGCCTGCAGCATATCAATTGCTTCGGCTCCGCGAACTTCTCCGACAATGATGCGATTTGGTCTCATCCGAAGCGCCGTCCGAATTAATTCGCGTATAGTAATCTCACCTGTTCCCTCAAGATTGGCGCATCTCGCCTCAAGAGTTACCAGGTTTGGAATATCCAGAATCCGTAGTTCTGCGTTGTCCTCAATTGTAATGATTCTTTCATCCTTTGGTATGTATTGCGATAAAGCATTCAGGAATGTGGTCTTGCCTGATCCGGTTCCTCCACTGATGAATATGTTGTAGCCTGCCCTAACAAGCTTTACCAGAAATTCTTTTACTTCCCGGCAGATAGAACCCCACCGGATCAACTGTTTCATTGTAATTGCCTCTTTTGGAAATTTTCTTATGGTTACTATGGGCCCATTTAAAGCGATGGGCCCCAGTACCACATTTACTCTCGACCCGTCCGGAAGTCTTGCGTCCACGATTGGAGATGCTTCATTTACGATCCGATTGGATCCTGCAACGATCTGTTGAATGACATCTTCCAGCTTCTCCCGCGAAACAAACCTTTTCCCGAAATATATTCTGAGTCCCGTTAATCATAATCTCCGTGATCTCATCATCTTCCAGAAATTCCTGAAGAAGATCAAATTTCCGGAATGCATTAAATAATTCTCTGCCAAGCTCCGCCTTTTTCCCAAGCGGTATATATTCTCTGCCGGATGCCTCGTCCAGCACGCGGTGAATCAACTCCATCAGCTCCTCATCCGGAATATCTCTGGACAGATCCAGTTCCTCCAGAATCCTCGCATGAAGCTGTTCCGCCTGTATCATGTGCGTTGCTCCTTTCGTATAATCTTACGTCTGACATCCTCGTAGCCCAGAAGTTCCAGTTCTGCCTCGAACTGCGCCACCTTCGCCTCTGCGACCGGCTCATCAATCGTAAGCATGTGAATCTCATTACAGATCCGAAGCACCCGGTAAATGTCCCGAACGCCTTCATCCATATCCAGAATCACGATTTCATAAATACTTTGTTCTATAATTTTCTGTATCAGCCTGATCCACTCTTCCGAGTCAATCTCCTTAATGTCTTCGGACACAGGCATCGGTACTATATAATCCAGATTTTCCGAGTGTCTCACAATAGTTGTAAGTACCGTTCCGATATTACTCTGTTCCTGCCTTGCATAGTACAGGACATCTGCCAGTGTCTGTGTTCCTTCCGGAAAATGTCCACCTTCTCCACCGTAAGTTTCCATTCCCAGATACAATACATTTGCCTCCTTTGCCAGTTTTCTGCCAAGCCGGATTGCATAGGTTGTCTTTCCAATTCTTCTCACCGGAGAATATACCGCAATTACTTTGCAGTTCTTTTTCCCGGTAATCTTTAAAAATATCTGCTTCTCGTCTCCTGACATGCTGCACTGACGAATCATTTCCGCCAGAATCTGATCTCCCGGCTGGTATTTGTAGATCGGCACCTCCCGGTTTTCCAACGCCACCTCTCTTTCTGGTGCGATTACAAATACCATACCGGCCTTTACCTGTTTTCTGGAATCTTCCGGATACTCCGAAGATATGAACAGAAAATCGATCTTCTCTTTCTCCTGTATAGCCAATACATAAGAAAGATCACTGCATGTCCTGACACGGACCGCCAATTCTTTCTGTCTTGTAAGATACTGTGCAAACGCGGAAGCAAATTTTGTCTCTGGATCACAGATTACCAGATTTTTGCTCTCCACATATTATCCCTCCTCTTCTTGTGTGTTCTCTCGTTATCTTCTTAGGAATTCATGACCGGAATAAATGGTCGAATAACATTGAATTACTTTGAATAACTTGAATGGTTATGTCTTGCCAACTAGAATATAACAATCAGATGTCTTGGATTATAGACAGGCTTTTCCCTTTTGTCTATCCCTTTTTTAGAAAATGTAAAACTTTGTGCAACATAGATAGATTTGTTCTTATCAATCATTGAAAATCATCTGGAAACAGTTATAATATATCCATAGAATTTTAAAACTTATAGACTTTATCTCACTGGAAAGGAGTTCATATTATGGAGTTCAAATTCTTAAAATTACGCGATTTACAAGGTAAAACTCCTTCACTTCCTGCTGCGGGCGAAGTACACATTATCTATGTGCCGGAACCAGAGCACAGCAACTTGCACAAAGCAGGTGCCGGGCGTGCCATGATCAGAGAAATCCTTTCTTATTATCTGTGTATTGACAAAGGTCTGGTATGCCTGCATGAATCCAGACATGGCAAACCCTATCTTGCCTCTCCGGCAATCGGACGGAATCTTTATTTTAATATTTCTCATACCGAAGGCTACCTTGCATTTGCAATGTCAACCTCCACACCACTAGGTATTGATATTGAAAAAGTTGACAGAAATGTCAGGCTTCAATCTCTGATGGGACGTTTTTTCCACACGGAGGAAATTAAAAAATTTCTTGATTACTCTGACGAAGAGCGCGTAAAACATTTTATCCACTATTGGACTTTAAAAGAATCCTTCGTAAAGGGACTTGGAACGGGTATGACAACTTCTTTCACTTCTTTTTATCTTACGAAGGAATCTGAACGTACATTTTACGTCACTACGGATAAAAAAGACCTCCAGGACGAATATTCATCCTGGAGAATCACTTCCATTCTTGCTCCCAAAGGGTTTATCTGCAGTGTTGCTTACCGGCTCTCATAAAAGGCCACACCATATAGCAGGGCAACCCCCGGGACTCCTAATGTTCCGGAGGCGGCCATTGTTATTGGATTCAGCCCCACCCTAACCGGAATCTCTTTTGACACGAAGAATCCATTTATCACAAGAATCAACATCACCCCGACTGCCATACGGATCAGAAAATTTATCATAAAATTCGAACATCTCTGTGACATATCCAAGCCTCCTTCTATTTTCATATATATCCTTGTTAAGCTTACCATATGACATATTTTAAAATATCCCCGTCTGATTTTTATTCAGAAATGCTGTTTCATTTCATAGGTTTAATCTTAAAAATCAGTATTATTTATATAGCATACTATTTTTATCCCACATGTTTTTCTATTCAAAAAAAAGGATCTCCTCCCGGAAATCCTCTCATCTGCTTCCCTATTCTGCCGATTTTTTAAGAATATCTGATTCACAATTCAATCTCTATCTTGCGATTCGATCTCTTGTATTGGTGATAAGCCACTCCTGCTGCATCGAACATACGCATAGATGCCTGTACAGCTGTGCTTCCATCATATTTGTTACAGTCGTAGATAACTTCTTTGATTCCACTTTGAATGATTGCTTTTGCACACTCATTACATGGGAAAAGAGACACATAGAGCTTTGCTCCTTCCAGACTTCCTCCACGGAAATTCAGAATCGCATTCAGTTCACTGTGTACTGTATAGACATATTTTGTCTTTAATGGATCTTCTCCTTCTCTCACCCACGGGAACTCATCATCTGAACAGCCCTTCGGCAGTCCATTATATCCCATAGATAAAATCTTATTATCCTGACTGACAATACAGCACCCAACCTGAGTATTCGGGTCTTTGGATCTAAGTCCGGATAGCTTTGCTACTCCCATAAAATACTCATCCCAGTTGATATAGTCTTTACGTTTATCACTCACTGCTGCTTCCTCCTATTTCGTTCCGAAAATACGATCTCCAGCATCACCAAGTCCCGGAATAATATACTTATGCTCGTTGAGTTTTTCATCCAGAGCACCGATATAAATATCTACATCCGGATGCTCTTTCTGCATACGTTCTACGCCTTCCGGAGCTGCTATAATACACATGAAACGAATATGTTTCACACCTTTTTCCTTCAACATCTGAATTGCTGCTACGCTTGAACCTCCTGTTGCCAGCATAGGATCCACAACAAATACTTCCCTCTCATCACAGTCTGCCGGAAGCTTACAATAATATTCCACTGGTTCATACGTTTCCGGATCTCTGTAAAGACCGATATGACCTACTTTTGCAGCCGGGATCATGCTCAGCATTCCATCGACCATTCCCAGTCCTGCACGTAAGATCGGTACAACTGCCAATTTCTTCCCACTTAATTCTTTTCCAACCATCTTACAGATTGGTGTCTCGATCTCTACATCCTGCAATTTCAGATCTCTTGTTGCCTCATAACACATAAGAGCCGCAATCTCCCCAACAATCTCACGGAACTCCTTGGAACCAACTTCTTTTCTGCGGATATAATTCACTTTGTGCTGGATCAGCGGATGATCCATAACCTGTACTTTAGACATGTTTTTCTCCTCCATCTCATGACATGTTTATCAGATTTTTTAATATCCGGCACACATCTGATTTGATCTGCACCACATAAAGAGCCATCAGGCATCTATCACATGATGTCCTGCTGCCTTTAGCAATCGATTCATAATTGCACTGCCGATTCCTCCGGCTGCAAATGATTCACTATATATATACTCTACTTCAGCATCATCGAACTCGCGCAATACCGCATACAAATGATTGGCGATAGTTGCTTCGTCTGCCCTTGTTCCTATGCTTTTCACTACGTCTGCCTTGTATCGGCCTACAGTCTCTTGTGTTCCGATCACACCGACTCTGTGTCCTTTCGCCATACGCTCTGCAGACATCTGGTTGATCGCATCGATCACAAGTTCCATCGGTCCCTCCACAATACTAAGATCCGCTTTCGGAGCATAATGTCGATACTTCATCCCCGGAGCTTTCGGTTTCACTTTGCTGTCCGGCGTGATCAATGTTCTGTCAATGTCTACTTCACCGATAAGTTCTGTGAGCATCTCCTTTGTAATCGCACCAGGGCGTAAAATCATAGGCGGTGTTACGGTCATATCCAGAATGGTAGATTCAACTCCGATATCTACTGCTCCTCCATCTAAAATCATCTCGATCTTACCGCTTAAATCTTCTTCTACATGCTCAGCTTTCGTCGGGCTCGGACGTCCTGAAGTATTCGCGCTTGGCGCAGCAATATACCCGCCGCCCGCATCGATCAAAGCTCTTGCGATCTCATCACTTGGCATACGTACTGCAACTGTATCCAGACCTCCTGTTGTCTCATATGGCACTTCCTCTGTCTTCTGGAAAATCATTGTAAGCGGTCCCGGCCAGTAAGCATCAGCCACTTTATAAGCAACTTCCGGAATAATATCTGCAATCTTATCCAGTGCTCCCATATTCGTAATATGCACGATCAGAGGATTATCCGAAGGTCTGCCCTTTGCCGCATAAATCTTGGTTGAAGCGGTCTTATTCAAAGCATCAGCACCGAGACCATATACTGTTTCCGTTGGAAACGCTACCAGTCCACCTTCTTTTAAAAAGTCTCCGGCCTGACCAATAATCTTCTTTCCTTCCTCTGTATTAAGTTGTTCTTTTGTAATTTTTTCTACTATTGTCTTCATGTTTTTTATTATACTACACCTGTTATCACTTTCCAAATATTTTTTCGAACCAAATCACGTCTGTCTGGCTATTCATTCTATGTACCATCGGCAGCATTTCTCAGATACTCGTCAATTCCTGTTGCGATTGCCTTGGCGATTTTTTTCTGATAATCTTTTCCCGCCAGAAGCTCTGCTTCTTGTTGGTTGCTCAGGAAACCACACTCTACGATGATTGTCGGCACCTGAGTCCTCCTGAGCAGGTAATATGTATCATTGGCCTTTTCCTGCCTCGTATTCTCACTGTCCGCGCCAAGAAGCGCCTGCTGCATCAGCTTTGCCGCTGTATGCCCTTCTGCTGAATGGGAATAATAAAATACCTGTGCACCATGTATTTCCTCTTCGTGATAACTATTCTGATGAATGCTGACCGCAAGCCCCGGAGCCTTTTCATTTATCAGATCAACTCTCGCTTTCATATCCTGTATTTTGGAATTTCCGGAAGTTTCTCCTGCGAGCATCTGATCCTTTTCCCTGGTCATAACAACTTGATAACCTTTATTCTTCAGTTCTTTTTCCACTTGTTTTGAAATCTTAAGGTTGATATCTTTTTCCAGGACTTCATTGATACCAACCTTTCCCGGATCACTTCCCCCGTGACCACTATCTATAACAACAAGATCCATCTTCCGCTCTTGTTCACTTTTCACCTGATCCGATTGTACATATTTTTCCAGATTTCGGCTGACGGTATAGATTCCTGCCAGCGCCAGAAGTAATACTAACAATTCAATTTTCTTGCGCACTTCCTGAAACCTCCAAAACTTCGTATATTTCACCAAAGCACCTGTTTGTTTCAGTATATGAATTATCCCATCTGTTCATTCAAAAAAAGAAAGACCAGAAAGTAATCTCACTCTCTGATCTTTCATCACTCTAATTTACATACTTCAAAATCAAATCCCAGATATCTGAACTTTCCTGTCCTAATGCCCATGCGGCAGTACCTGCAAGCTTATTCTCCTTCATGAGTTGAAGCTTCGGCTCAATCGAGGTTGCATCCTCCAGCCAGATTTCATATGTTACACCGTCAGCTTCCCAGGTCGCATAATTATTCCCTGTTGTTTCATCTAATGTTGTTTCTGCACCTGCCTGGCTGATCTTATCTCTGGCTGTAGACATTCCCAGTGCTTCACTTGTCACCTTCATCGGATAATCTGCTGCTTCTGTTCCTGCCTCCTGATTCAGTTCTTCCTGTGTTTTCGGCGTTTCCGACCACAGTCTTGTAAAGAACGGAATCCCATTGATCACTTTCTCTGCCGGTACTTCTTTAATTGTCTCCTCAATTCCTTCTTTTACAAATTCATAAGAAGATACTGAACCTGCTTCCAGTGAACTTCCATTATGCTCATCATATCCCATAATAATGACATAGTCTGCCATAACGCCCTGTTCTTTGCGATTGTACTGTTGATTATATCCCTTAGGAACATAATTATCCACCGAAAGTACGATACCATTTTGTCTGCATTTTACAGACAGTTCTCTGATAAATTGTATATAATGAACTCCACAATCTTTTGAAATCTTTTCAAAATCTACATTGATGCCGTCTATTCCGACCTGCATCACCGCTCCTATCAATTGATTGATAAGATTCTCTCTCCTCGAGCTATAGCTGAGTAATTGAAGTGATTCATCATTGGATCCGATTCCCCCATCGAAATCCCTGATAGCGGCCCACACTTCCAGGCCTGCCTGATGTGCATAATTTACATAATCTGTTGAAGCAATCGATTCAAGATTCCCTTCTGTATCTTTCACATGGAACCATGTCGGCACAATTGTCGTTAACCCTTTACTATCTGCAAGTCTCTGCTGCAAACCGCTATTGGCGGTACTGTTGGTTACATTATGCCATGCCATATTAATGGTATAATCTTTCTTGATACTGGTGTATTCTGGTTCCGTAAAATCGCGGGTAACATTCTTAGTTTTTTCATTCTTCAATGCATTTTTCTTCACATATCCGATATACCCGTCTTTTGTAAGAATCTTTTTCCAGTTCTGTTCATTCTCCAGAACGATCACTTCATCTTTTTTCTTCACATCTGTCACGATTGGGCTCTTAACCCCGCCGCGATATCGAACCTGTGTATCTGACTTCACTGTTGCAACCTGTTTCTTTCCCCAGTCACAAGTAATCATCACCCGGTTCGGACTATCATATACTTCATAATCTATATTCGTATATTGCTGAATAAAATCTAATGCGACATAAGTTGTGTTTCCTTCTGTCTTCAGGATAACATAATCTTCACTTTTCTTTTCTTTGGAAACACTGTAATCTTTGCTTCCGATTTCCACAGTTACAATATCTGTCGGCAGTGTGTACAAAAGCTTGTTTTCATTGGCATCCCAGTAAAAACGGCTGTTGATATAATCTCTTACAACTTCATATTGCACATACGCTTTCCCATCCGATATCATTCCGTGAGGTTCCACAATCTGATCATCTACCGTAATAGCCATCTGACTATCGTTTTCAATTCCATAATATTTTTTTACATCCATCCGTTCCTTTGACGGACTGTACTTCTTCCACAGAAATGCTCCTGCAATTGCGGCTATCCCAAGTATGATCAATAATAGGATCATCAATCCTACACGTCTTTTTCGCTTGCGTTTTGTCTGCGCTTTTCTTGCTGCCGGCCGTGCCGCCCGCTTTTTCTGATTCTTAGAGACCTTTTCTGCCTTCTGCGGTCTCTTCTTCGGTCTCTCCTGACCATCTTCTGATATCGGACGTCTCTTCTTCGGTCTCTCCTGACCATCTTCCGATACCGCCGGTCTTTTTCTCACCTTAGATTTTCCCGCTGACGATCCTGCATTTCTCGCTCTGCGGCGTTCTCTATCTTCTACGGCTGCCTTTCCTGACAAAGTTTCCGCATTCTCCCGACTTGCTTGTCCTCTCGCTCCGCCCTCAGTCTCCGTGCGGCCGGATGACTCCTGGCGTCGCTGATTCTGCAGATTGCTGGCGCTTTTTGCCCACTCCGCTTTTTTTCGCGAATCTGTGGTTCTCTTGATTTCCTTTTCGTCCATGCCGCACCTCCTACTCGCTATTATAACAAACAAGCGGACATGCGTCATCCTTTTTCGACAAATTCAAGCCTTGCTTATGAGGGTACTTACACACTTTTTTTCAAGAATGCCTCATCTATCTTGTTCCTGCATCTCTACATCATCAAAACACAATTCTTTTATATCTCCATTATCATTCAACACATAATCCCGCATATAGACTGCATCCTCCCTCACAATGTGAGCCTGCACAATCTGCATGGGACTTGCCGGCACCCCGTTCATTAACATATATACTCCCTTTTTTTCATAACCTGCCAACTCTGAAAAAAGACTTTGATAATTCCTTTCTCTGGGGTCCCCCATGACTTTACCTCCTCCTCAATAATGCACTTCCCCGGTCGCATTGT
>OKRX01001076.1_pt1 | contig 21031 bp, 17 predicted proteins | sample 1601241 | NCBI WGS metagenome assembly OKRX01 (sample SAMEA3541500, study PRJEB24748) | human gut metagenome | biome: human gut; feature: human-associated habitat; material: faeces | place: China | collected 2012
TTTTATGCGGCGCTCTGCGGAGCGCCTGTCCTGCCTGTTTTGCCGAAGGCAAAATCCGGCAGGAGACTGCGTCCTTTGGGCGCGAAAAAGGCACGCCATCGGCGTGCCTTTTCTGTTTCCTTTATAACACCTGCGACATGATGATGGCGCAGAGCATGATGGGGATATTGAACGCGATAAAGGTCGGAATGCAGGTATCGCGGATATGATCGTGCTGGCCGTCGGCGTTCAGGCCGGAGGTCGGGCCGAGCGTGGTATCCGAAGCCGGAGAGCCTGCATCACCGAGCGCGGCGGCCGCCGAGATGAGCAGAATGGTCGCCGGGGTGGAAAAGCCGAGCGAGGTGCACATGGGCACGAACAGCACCGCGAGCACGGGAACCGTGCCGAACGAGGTGCCGATGCCCATCGTGACGAGCAGACCGATGAGCGTGATGACGACGGCTGCGACCGGCCTGCTGCCGCCGATGGCGGAAATGCCGGCGTTCACGAGGGCGTCAATGCCGCCGGTCGCCTTGATGACCGAAGCGTAGCCGCCTGCGACGAGCATGATGATGGCGATCTGACCCATCAGACGGATGCCGCCCTCGACCTGCGCGTCGATTTCATTCCATTTGATTGCGCGGAACACGACGATCACGACCAGACCGCACAGTGCGGACAGTGCGAGATCCTGACTGATGACCTGTACGACCGCGACGACGATGGCCGCGCCGAGCATGACATAGTGGCGGTATTCGAGCTTTTCCGAGATTTCCTCAGAGGCCGAGGTGTCGGCTTCCAGATCACAATATTCGCGCGGCCTGCGGTAGAGTACGAACACTGCGATGAGTAGACCGAGCAGCATGGCGATGCCGATGCTCCAGTTCGCGGCGGTAACGTCGCGAACCGTGACCGAAAGGCCGTTTTCCGTGAGGTTATCCGCGATCACGCGCTGAAAGATCAGGCCGAAACCGAACGGAATCGTGATATAGGGTACCTTGTGGCCGAAGGCGAGCGCGCACGCGACCGCGCGTCGGTCGAGCCTCATGCGGTTCATCATGCCGAGCAGCGGCGGCACGAGAATGGGAATGTAGGCGATGTGCACGGGGATGAGGTTCTGCGACAGGCAGGCAACGAGCGTCAGCACGCCGATGAGTGCGAGCCTGTGGCCGCCGAGCAGGCGCGAGAGCTTTTTCGACAGGATTTCGGCAAGGCCGGTCGTGGAGATGCAGGTCGCGAACGTGCCGAGCAGGATGTAGGCGAGCGCGGTCGTAGCATTGCTTGCGAAGCCGCCCGTCAGCAGCTGCATGACGGTCTGCGTGCCCTCCGGCGCGGAGAGCAGGGGAATGCCGCCCGCGACGCCGCCGATGATGCAGGCGATGAGCATGGAGAGCAGTACGTTGAGACCGGTGAGGCACAACGCGCACAGAACGAGCACGGAAACCGTGACCGGATTGATGAGTATGCTGAAAATCGTGGCCATATCTTGTGGAAATTCCTCCTTCAGACAGAAAACTGGAAATAAAAACCGCATGCAAGGCGCGCTTGAATACGGTAAAGTGCTGAAATCTTTCCTATTTTATCAGAAAAACGCGGACAGGTCAAGACGATGACCCGAAAAACAGCAAAAAGAGCGAACCGTCAGGTTCGCTCTCAGTCTGTCGATCAAGTTCAGCTGCCCGCGCAAAGCAGCAGTCGCGCGTCAGCGCGCATGAAATAGAAATCGCGTGGCGATTTCATGAAAACCGGGGGCGTGTACCTCGGTTTTCATACTTCTGGAGGGAGAAAGTTTCCGCATGGGAACTTTCGGACGACTCGTGTTCTGCGAAGTCAGAACACAGATTGTCGGAAAAACGAAGTTTTTCGACAGTCTCACACAGCTTGTCGGCGAAACGCCAGTTTCGCGACAGCTTTTTTTACTGCTCGCGGAAGATGACCTTGCCGGTCTCCGGGTCCATGCCGTCTACGATGGCGAGAGATTCGAGATGGTAGCCGAGGTTGCGGATGGTGCGGCCGCCGTACTGGAAGCCCTTCTCGATGGCGATGCCGATGCCCTCGACCGTGCCGCCGGCCTGCTGAACGATGGAGATCAGACCCTGAAGCGCGTAGCCGTTGGCCAGAAAATCGTCGATGAGCAGCACATGATCGTCTGCGCTCAGGAATTTCTTGGAGACGATGACCTGATTCTTGCACTTGTGCGTAAAGGACTCGACCTCTGCGATGTAAACGTCGCCATCGATGTTGATGCTCTGCGATTTCTTCGCGAAAACGACCGGTACGCCGAAATGACGTGCGACGATGCAGGCAATGCCGATGCCGGAGGCCTCGATCGTCACGATCTTGTTGATGTTTTCATTCGCAAAGCGGCGCTTGAACTCCTCGCCCATTCTGTCGAACAGCTCGATATCCATCTGATGGTTGAGAAAGCTGTCAACCTTGAGCACATTGCCCTTTTTGACCACGCCGTCTTTTACGATGCGTTCCTCTAAAAAATTCATGGCGAACCCTTCCTTTTGTGTCCTGTGTTGTTAACAACAGTATAACAAAAATTTCGGAAAAATCCTACATTTTTCGCAAAGAATTTTCCGGCGGCGGAAAGCGGGCCTGCGGATTGCACGGAGCGGTCAGACCGTGGTATAATAAAAGCATCTATCGAGAAGGGAACAGGGAGCGGCAGAAACGCATCTCTGATGAGGATTTTTGTTATGGAACTGATGAAAAACAAGGTGTACCGCTGTCGGATCAGCGATTATACAGCGGACGGCACGGGATTCGCAAAGATCGAGGGGCGGGCGGTGTTCGTGCCGCGCACGGCGGTCGGGGACTGCTGCGATGTGCGTATCGTCAAGGTCACGAAAAACGTGGCGTTCGGCCGCGTGGAGAAGCTTGTGACGCCCTCGCGCGCGCGCATCACGCCTGCCTGCCCGGTCTCGGACAAGTGCGGCGGCTGCTGCTATCAGCACATCACCTACGAGGAGGAGCTGCGCGCCAAGGAGAAGAAGGTGCGCGACGCGCTGACCCGTATCGGAAAGCAGGACGGAGACAGGCTGCTCGGCATCACGGGCGCGGAAACGACCGAGCACTATCGCAATAAGGCGCAGTATCCGGTGGGCCGCGACAGAGAGGGCAATATCGTGACAGGCTTTTACCGCCCGCGCAGCCATGACATCGTGCCGGTCGAGCGCTGTCTGATCCAGTCGGAGAAGGCCGACCATCTTGCGGGCATCGTGCGCGAATGGATGACCGAATTCGCGGTCCCGCCCTATGATTACGAGACAAAACGCGGCACGATCCGCCATATTTACGTCCGCACGGGCGAAAAAAGCGGCGAATGCCAGCTGACGCTGATCTCCGCGACGCGCAAGCTGCCCGAACTGGCTACGCTCATCGAGCGCCTGCGTGCAGCGGAGCCGTCGCTGACGGGCATCCTGATCAACCACAACCAGCGCGGCGACAACGTCATTCTGGGCGACCGCACGGATGTGCTGTGGGGCGAGCCGATGCTGGAGGACAGGCTGTGCGGCAACACGTTCCTGCTCTCGCCTCATGCGTTCTATCAGGTCAATCACGCGCAGGCTGAGCGCCTGTATGCGTGTGCGGTGGACTATGCCGGACTGACCGGCGAGGAGACCGTGCTCGACCTGTACTGCGGCGCAGGCACCATCACGCTCGCGCTTGCGGCGCACGCAAAGCATGCGGTCGGCGTAGAGATCGTGCCCGAGGCCATCGAGAACGCGAAGAACAATGCCCGACGCAACGGGGCGGAGAACGTGGAGTTTTACTGCGCGGATGCCGGACAGGCGGCCGGACGGTTCAGCGGCATTGATGTGCTCGTGGTGGACCCGCCGCGCAAGGGTCTGGACGAGACCGCCCGCGACGCGATCCTGAAGATGCAGCCACCGCGCGTGGTCTATGTTTCCTGCGACCCGGCAACGCTCGCGCGCGATGTCGCCGAGCTGTGCGGCGCAGGCTATACCCTCGAAAAGGCGCAGGCCTATGACCTCTTCCCGAGAACGTTTCATGTCGAGACGGTAGTTCTTTTGTCCCAACAAAAGCCGGATGACACCATAGAGATCGATCTGGACCTGGATGAGCTGGACGCTACTGCTGCCGAGACCAAAGCTACCTATGAAGAAATTAAGGCATATGTCTGGGATAAGCACCGTTTGAAAGTATCCAGCCTGTATATCTCACAGATTAAACGCAAGTGCGGATTAGAGGTTAGCCAGAATTATAACCTGTCCAAATCTGAAAATCCGAAAGTGCCAAAGTGTCCGCCAGAAAAGGAAGCGGCCATTATGGATGCACTGAAACATTTTCAAATGATTTGAGGGAGGTTGATGAATATGGCAAAGAATATGACAGAAGATGCTGTTCGCGACTTAGCTCGTGAAGCTCTTGGTTTGGTTGATAGTGAAATTGCGCATGCTGGTGTGGGGCAGCTTACCACATTCAATCAGCTTGGGTTCCCAGGAGTAGCTGATAAACCAGATGGTTGGTATCTACCGAATAATAAAAATGAGGTTGCAGTTGTTCTGGAAACGAAAGCAACTCGTATTACTCTTGGACAAGCGCAGGTTGATGAAGTTCTGAAAAACGTGCGCATTATGCAAACACAATATAAGAAGGTTGTAGGAATTCTATATAACGGAGAAGATATTCGTGTTTTCAAAGGTGAAGATGAAGTAAAGACACCCATCAAGTTGCAGAGTGTTAGCTATTATCTGTCGCTGTATACCGTGGATAGTATTGATAAAGAGCGAATCTATGAATTAACCGCAAAGATCAATAATGGACTGCATTTTGAATTTGGTATTAAAAACCTGTATCATCGTATGATTTTTACTGCATGCGCTTTAGTAGCTGAACGTTATGGTGCTGGATTGCAACGTCTGAAAGATATGGGATATGCGACGTTCCATACAGCAATTCATTCGACGCTGTCCAAATCGCTTGAAGATAGCAGAAAGCAAAATGCAAAAATTGATATTTTGTTGGAAGAATATTCTGACATTAAAATGAATACAACGGACAATCAGAAGGCAATCAATGATTTTATCGACTGGGTTGTTGAGATCTCCGAGTGTGTCAACTCAAATGAGTGGCGTGGCGAAGACGTCATGGGTATCTTCTTTAACGAATTTAATCGGTACAAGAAGAAGTCCGAAGCTGGTCAGGTATTTACACCTGAGCATATCACCGACTTTATGTATAAAATTCTTGATGTGAATAAAGATGATTACGTATTGGACGCAACATGCGGTTCTGGTGGCTTTCTCGTAAAGGCTATGGCGAATATGATACGAGAAGCTGGCGGAATGCAAAGCGATACAGCTGCTGAGATTAAGTCAAGTCATCTTTACGGAATTGAATTTGACCGCGAGATTTATGCACTGGCATGCGCAAACATGCTAATTCATAAAGATGGTAAGACAAATCTTGAGCAGATGGACGCCCGTACAGAGTCTGCGTGTGAGTGGATGAAATCAAAGCCTATTACAAAAGTTTTGATGAACCCGCCCTACGAGAATAAATACGGGTGCATGACAATTGTTGAGAATGTGCTGGATAATGTTCCTGCACACACCCAATGTGCATTTATCTTGCCTGATAAGAAGTTAGAAAAGGCAAGTAAAGCGCAGATAAAGCGCATTTTGAAGAATCATCGTCTGCGGAAAGTCATTAAATTACCTGAAGACCTGTTCTTTGGTATTGGTATCACTACAAGCATTTTTGTATTTGAAGCTGGCGTTGGGCAGGATGGAAAGGAATTCTTTGCTTGCTATATGGAGTCTGATGGACTTGCAACAGTTAAAAACAAAGGACGGCATGATATTTACGGAAAGTGGGCAGCTATCGAGGCACATTGGGTTGAAGTGATGGAGAAGCAATCTGGCGACAATACATGTCAGTGGATTGATCCTACTGAGCATTTATCATATCAGATGCCACAGAAACCTTTTGAAATTTTCGAAGAGGATTTCCGCAAGACTGCGATAGATTATCTGATGTTTCAGAAGGGCATTGATGCGAAATTATTTGGTGAGAAATTAATGACTACAGCAATGTATTCGAGCCGTGTTGGAGTCCAAAACGATACTGTGACCGTTGTAATGCAGAAAGGCGGTGACAGTGATGACGAAGATTGATACAAGTAAGTGGAAAGAGTTCATTATTGGTGATTTGTTTGAAAAACTTCAACTTGATATAAAAAACGAAAATTTCAATAAAGCGTTGGATGTATCCGAAGAACAAAATGAAGAATTTAATCTTCCGTTAGTAAACGCCAAGCACGGAAATAATGGAATTATGTATTACGGACGAGAAAGCGATTTCGATATAGCTGAAATGACAATAGATATCGTGCAAAACGGTGCCATTGCTACTGGAGACGTTTACGCCCAACCCCAGAAAACGGGTGTTTTATGGGATGCATATCTGGTGAAGCCAAAATCAGCAATTGATTCCCCATTTACACTGATGTTTTTGGCAACTGTCATGGAGAAATCTATCAAGGACAAATTTAGTTACGATAATAAATGTGTATGGGACAAAGCGAGATTGTTACCTATTGCACTTCCTGTTGATGTTACTGGCGAGCCTGACTGGGCATACATGCATGAATATATGTCAGAGATCGTGAAAGAATCTGAGGTAAACCTTGTAAGTTTAATGAAAGCCGATAACGAAAAACATGAGGTGAATACTTCTGAATGGAAGGAATTTACTATTGGAGATTTATTTGATATTCATCCAACCAAGGCTTACAAGAAAATCAATATTGAACTTTTTGAAGACGATGGGACGAACCCAGTTGTTGTAAACACAGGATTTAATAATGGCGTTGGTGGATATTCCAATTTAGATTGTACAGAAAAGGCTGGGACTATTACATTTACTGACACCGCAGCGAAAAGCACGGATTCCTTTTTCTATCAGGAGAAAGATTTTATCGGTTATCCACACGTGCAGGGGATGTACGCCAAAACACACGAATGGACAAGAAACGAGGGATTGTTTTTGAACTCGGTTATCAAGTCGATATTAAATGGCAGGTATGATTTTATTAGAAAAATGACACGGGCTGAAATGCTCAAATTAAAAGTTAAGTTGCCAGCAGTGAAACAGATGGATGGAACATATATACCTGATTGGGCATATATGGAAGAACACATGCGTTCTGTCATGAAGGATGCAGAGATTGATTTGACTGCTATGCAGACAATATTCTGACCAACAGTGATATAAGGCCCGTCGTCCTATTGGGCGGCAGGCCTTATATCAAACGCTATTCAGTTTTGCTGTGATTCTGAGAATTTAGGAATTCTGAATACGTAAGGATATTATCTTCTCCAACCATTTCTGTAAGGAATTTTCTAAAAACTCGATCAACAGGGACAGAAACGAAAAAATAAAGCCGTTTTTTAGGTCTGGAACAACACACATAAAACAAATTGCGATTCCTTATGTATGCTGCCTCTTTATCCTGTGGATATCCGTTTTTAATCATAGGGGAGTAAGTTTCAAACTGATACTGATTCCATCCTTTGCTTATAACAAAAATCACATTATCGTATTCCTCGCCTTTAACGCCATGCTCCGTAGAAAAGTCTGCTTCCGGATGAAAATAATTGATTGCTGCCAAAAACTGTTCGTATTCTATGTCCAAAAAATCCTTAATTGTCACATCGGCTCCCGAATACATTGTTTCTGGTGCATTTAGATATAGATTATAATACCCGTCAATTTTTGCCGGAATCGGAATCAACTTTGATTCAAATACCGTTTGGAGAACATCTACACTGCTTTTTTTGCGTGCTATTTTCAAAGCTTCTTGTAGGTTTTTCCATTTAACTTTTTCAGCTTTTTTGGTGATAGGATAACGCTTTAGTTTCAGCGTGTCAAACAGTAACTGCATATCATTGGTCTCTAAAGCTTGATATATTGGTTCAAGCTGTTCCATAAAAAATAGCAAAAATGGATCTTCTTTATCTCTAAGACCATCTTTTAAGATATCTAAAAGTTTATTATATCCCTGTTGGGCAGCGAGAACTCGATGTGTAATCATTAATGTCTTTACATTTTCACTGGCAGGAATGCAGCTGTGTTTAATATGCTCCATTAGACCATTAAGTCTTTCTTTTAATTCAGGCGAAGGCAAATCACCCTTGAAATTTCGGTCCGTTCTTCGCTCTCCTATATAATCATCACATGTAATAACTGTGACTTCTCCAGCAAAGTTGTCAATGGCAGAGCGCTGAGGAAGCTCCGGTCTAATAAAGTTTAATAGATCTACAATTTTAGGTGCGGAACGGAAATTCGCCCCCTTTTTTATTTCAACAATATTTTCGTGCTGTATTAAACCGCATGCCTTATTTGATTGATAAATGGTTTGCCATGAGTCTCCAAAGAATCCAAATTGAGGACCAGAGTTGAGTGATATAAAGTATTCCAAAAATCGGTCAATAATTGGTTTTAAGGAATCTTGATATTCGTCTATTAGAATTAATGGATATTTATCGCTAAAAACGCGGCGAAATTTTGCATTATCTACAAGAGCAGCAAACAATCGAATGACATCATCATGGTAAAGATACATGATACCATTTTCATTATATCGATGTCCTAATGTATACTCTACTTTTCTAATTGCAAAAAAATCTCCTTCGGTTGACCGAAACGTCTCATCTTCACTTATAATTTTGATGAGGGTACTCTGGTATTGCTTAATTGCATTCCATGCAAAAGAGTGAATTGTTGACGGAATAATAAAAGAATCATTTGCAAGTCGTCTGGAGATAACATCCACTGCGGCATTTGTATAAGTAATACATACTACATGCTGATTCTTTTTGCGGTACTGATTCCATTTATTTACTTGTATCCACTCAACAACCTTATTAAGTGAATAGGTTTTGCCTGACCCGGCTCCAGCTTCAACACGAAAATTATATCCCTTTTGAAGGGTATCGATAATCTGTAGGTCTATTTTATTAGCTTCCTCTTGTGCTAACTCAAAGTTTGATTTTTGAGGTTCCTTTGACATATGTTTCCCCTCCTTACACAAGGACTTTTTGCTTATTGAGCCATACCAAACCATCTCTAAGATACCTGGGAATAGAATAATCAGGGTAATCGCAAATCAATCTGAGCGCAAAATCTGTTTTACTTTTTTCTGTAAATTCCAATTTTTCCTCTGTAACAGGGTCAGCTAACCCATAAAAAGCTCTGTTCACGTTTTTGATGGCTTCTTCTAAGGATCTTCCGCATAGTCCATTTTCAGCAACCTGAAATTCTATATGGCATTTATCTATCGTTTTCTCGTCAGCTGTTAGATTTATAATATCTTCTAATTTTATCTTGCTTTTGTCAGCACTTGGTAACCCCTTTACTTGCCTAACCCACCATTTAATTGTTGAATTTGATGTGGTTTTCCCTTTGCTCACAACAGATTTAGTTCTCCCATCTTTCATTGCATCAATATCAGTAATAATCAAGCAGGGAATCCCCAAAAAGCGAACAAATGGTATAAATTTATATGCATATGCCCCGCCGATTTCAATTAATGCATAATATTGAGCTGGAAGCTTATATGTTATGGGCGCAAACAGTCCTAATTTATCACATTTTTCTATCATGTCCGGGACAAGCAAACGTTCCGATGCGCCTTCCACAAAAATAACCTTATCAGCAAAAAACAGGTCGCAACGGCTCAATGTTAGATACTTTTTGATAAAATCCATATTTTCAGGATTTTCTTCACCAAAAGCGCCTAAATCCTTATAAACAACGCCTCTTTTGGTCTTTTGTGCATACCGGATGTTGGAAAAATCCATAGTATTAGCAATATGTGCCGAATGCGAAGTCAGAAAGGTTTGAATATGTACATCCGATATTTTTGATAAGAATGTTTGTAAATATCCTGCGAACGTGTGCTGCATTTGGGGGTGCATGTGTGATTCCGGCTCTTCGACAAATAATAATGGAATACATGCTGTGTGATCTTGCTTAATTTTTTCTGAGAAATCAGCAAGTAAAAATTCCATCTTTATAAGATTTTTGTAGCCAAGGCCATTATGTGAGCTTGGAAGAGCTTCGCCGGCAAGTGGAGCCGTATAGGTTAATTCTGTTTGGTCTTTTATCTGATTATCAATTTGTAGTTTAGTGTTGACTCCAAGCTGCAATTCCTCTCCGTTGGGATAACCAAAGCCAATAGCCTTTCCAACAATCGAGCTGAGAAGATTACTGCTTTCCCTTTGAATGGATTTGTTTGCTTCCTCAACAGTTTCACGTAGCTTTAATACATCTGCTGCTATTTTGGGGTCTAAATTTTTTATATCAACACTAAAATAGCTACTAATCAGCGTTCCTAAAGAATTATAATTTTGCTCCGTGGCTTCCCCTAATACACGCTCTGCTGGTATTGGATAGAATGGAAAAAGATCTGCCAATTCTTTTTGTGTTTTTATTTGTACATCTGCTTTGTCCTTGGGATTAACAGCGTATATAACCAATTCAAACATTTTTGAGAAATTTGCAGAACATACCTCTTTTGTTTCTTGAGGATCTAAGGCAAATGTCCCATCTTTATAAAAACAGGTATGGAAATAGTTACGCAACGATTCCTCATCCATTTTCAATGAGTATTCAGCTTTAACTAATGCAGTTGTTGTATCAACATCTACATCAATAATAAATGGGGAAAGTGCTCCCAAATTATCTTCCGCATCATCTAAAGAGTAATCGATGAGGAACTCTATTGATGTTAACGGTAATCTTTTGCATAGTTGTTCATACGTTATCTTTTTTCTCATAAATTGAGCTAACAGTATAAATGCATATTTTCGCCTCTGCAAAGGATAATCATCGTATGATAAAACCCTATTTTTAACCACCTTCTCTAAAATGCTCATACACGATGTTTTTGCTGTATTGTTGCGACCAACAATTAAGGTTATGTTTTGATGAACATCCAGTTCGGCATTAACAATTAATCGGAAATTATTTATTGTAATTTTTGATAAAAGCATGATAAACCTCCTTGCACCGTATAGCTAAAAGACAATGTATGCTTGTTTTACGTTCATAGGTTCCACATGACGTGTTAGGTATGTGATTGCTTTTTTAGCGAATACTTGACTTATCATTCGATCCCATTCTGCAAGTTTCCGGATTTCCGTTGTCCGGTTCACAAAGTCAAAATATATTTCGCCCCATTCGCCATCGAAGTCTACCTGATACAGATAGATTGCGGTGGCGATTTCTTTTTTCTTCCTGGTAATGTCTTTGCGCTTTAGATGAACAGCGTGCAGAGTGCCGTCTTTTACCAAAGCGACTGTCAGCTTGTCCAGAGCCTTACGATATGCTCGTTCTGCCCCGCTGGTTCCGCTACCCTCAAACAGGGTAGCCAGTTCTTCAAAAGAAACACGACTGTTCAAGGGACTTACCCTACCGCATCGCATACAGATAGCATTGCGCTTTTCCAGCAAAGTCTGTTCCCGATAGTCGAGCGTATCAAAGGCTTTTTGAACCGCTTTCGCTTTGACTCCATTCCAGAGGATTTCGGTGTAGTCCCAGTAATCGTCTCGACTGACATCTTCACCTGTTTCCTCGCTGTCTTCATCTTGCTGAGAAACATAGAATGACTGGCGATTACGAAGCCCTCTTGCGGCTTTCAGATACTCGGCTGCCGTTTCCGGTTTGCAGTTCTTGTCAGCCGCATATTCGGAGATGGTTTTCTGTGTGTTTTCTCCCGATGTGCGATGCTTCCATGCAATGCCCCGGATTTTCTTGTATTGATTCAGAGAATCCACAGACCAGCTTTCTTCCAACATACGGCAAGAGAGAAGGGCATCTGTGATAAAAGGATACATATAGGTTGTGAAGTCAGCTCCCGCACAGGGATTATAATCTGAGAAGCGTTCAATCACAGCCAGAATACAGGTCAGTTTATAATCCAGAAAACGCTCTGGATCATATCGCTCATTACCATCACTGCGCAAGAAGCTATAAATCCGCCCATTGAGCATCTTTTCATAGTGATGCAGGAAAAAAGACAGGTACCTCAAATTATTCTGTTGCTGTGCTTGGATGATATAGTCATTCAAATTAGATACTTTAGGTGGCTCCGGTTTTAACTGTAAGGTGCGCTCTGCTTCCATACGAGACAAGTTTTCACCGGTAGAAAATTCATATTTAGAGGAATATCCCCTCATGTTCCATGTGTATTCTGGCATCAGAGCACCTCCTTTTTGATTAATCAACTATAGTTTAGCAATGGCAAAAATTGATGTTTGTTAATTCGAATTGCTATCATCATCTGTCTTATCAATTGATACGGCAAACATTTCACTTAACGACATAGCTTTAGTTGTCCAGTTTTTCATTGTAAACAAAGCTGAAGATTCATCAAATACATCAAAATCGCTTGTTCCTCTGGTAATTTCTCTTAAATAAATCATTTCCATTAAGTATAATGCCCCTAATGCATATAGAACATTTTTTTGATTTGCTTGCTTCAGTTGACTATAACGGTTATGTTTTATGCTTGTAAAGGCGTTCCACCATTCCAAAGACTTGGCTGCGATTTCACCATTCCAATTCTCAAAGGGCCGTAATTCAATATCATATTCTTGAATGCTTATTGCTTGATTTTTTATCTCTGGTGTGCAAGTCAAAATATGTTGTGCATAGTCAGCAATATTTTTGCGTTCTTCTGTAGAAAAACCACAAAATTCCTTAAATACAACATCTAATTCTGCTCCTATAGCTTGAATCAGAAGTGCGTAACCATTAGAAAAGGTATTGAAATTGTCCTTATGAAGTTCCACATACTCTAAGGATTCTATAAAACGTTTTTCTAACATCAAATAGTATTTCCAATGATTTTGGCTAAGTTCTTTTCTATTCATTTTATCGTATCTCCTGCATATTGGACTGTACCGCATTTTTTAACGATAGTTGTTCCATTTCAGCTTCATAACTATCCTTGGCATAGGATACATTGCTCAGCGCCCGCAGCATCTTATCTTTAGCCAGCTTTTTCATTCGTTTGGCAATGTCAGCATCTAAGGTTCCACGCTTGACATACCGGTTGATGGTGTTGCAGCGGCGCTCATAGATCTGCTTGATAGGATGGTCATCAGCAAGTTCCCGCTGTGCCCTTCCTTGTAGATTTCCAATTTGGCGGCAGGTTCGATGGAGTTTATCCCCCGGCGCAAGATTGCTGCAGTACTTGGTATGTCGGGCATTGGTGGTCAAAAACCAACGTCCGCAGATGGGACATTTCTTCGGTGCATGACCTACACAAAGCCCTTCAAATAGGTCTGATCGGAACATCCCCACAAAGGACACATAGTGCATCCGCTTAACCAGCTGTGGCGTATCGCTGCCGGGTTGTATTGCAGGCACATATTGCATGGAAGCGTTAGTCAGAGACATCCAGCTTCCATCCTCTTCCGACAAACTGGGATTACTGGAGAAGAAATCCCCAAAAGCAACAGCGTATCCACTGGGTGACCGTTCCTGTTCTGCGGCATTAAGTAACTCTGCAAACTGGAGCATAGTATCCTGAAACTGTCTCAGAGAATAGCCTAAATGCGCCAGTACGGGAACAACTCGGAGAAGTGTCAGTGCCTTTTGGTATTCAGAGTTCAGAGCGTCCATCAAATTTCCGGAAGCAAGAGATTTGGCATACTCCAGAGCATTTTTCAGGTATTCATCTGAAAACACATTCTGGATATATGTTGCCATCCGCTTTTCTTCCAGATAGGAAAAGGGTGGAATATCCTTTAAGTTCTGGATAATTCGCAAAGCACTTTCTCTGGCTGAGATAAACAATTCTGCATTAGCCATGCCAAGCTGCATAGCGCCCATGAAAAGGTTTAAGCTCCCACACAATTCTGTGATCTGCTCAATGAGATCAGGGGAAATATTGAGAGCATCACAGCCTATGGTGCCAGACGGAAAGGTTTTCCCCTCATAACTCACAGTATTTTGCCAGAAATCCAGTGACAGTATCTGATGCTGTACCACATCCATAACCATGCCCTCCTCACTTTGCTATTCTAAAGTCCATTATAACACATTGTCCTGTTTTTTGAAATCAGCTTGTCCTGTCATTAGCCTGTTTTTTTGAAATTCCAGCATAACCATAGTAGAGGGCAAAGAAAACACCTCAATTTGCAGGCACAGAGGAGGATACAGCTTCAACAGAAACGAATGCAGGACGTAGAGAAACGAATATGAAAAGGAGGAAAGATTATCATGAGAAACAGTGAAAACTGCCGTCAGGACAAACTGGACTGGTTTGACGGCAAGCACATCAATGAAATTTTGTTTTGTCAGGAATTTTTGAAGACCCATCCCATGAGGTGTATCGGAGGAACATTATTTACGGTGGATGGTCCAGTGGAAAGTGAGGAACTGGTCAAACGTCAGATTATTGACATGATACAAAGCTGCGTGACTACCAATCTTTCCAAACGCTCATCCGCCCTGCTGGAGAGCCTGAAAATTCAAGCTTATTCTGAACCGTTGCCGGTGGAACTGGACCGTATCCACTGTGCCAACGGTATTTATTTTTTGGACGGAAATTTTGAATCAAATAAAGTTTTTTGCAACAATCGTTTGGCAGTCCGCTACAATCCCTCTGCTCCAAAGCCGTTGCGTTGGCTGCAATTTCTTTCAGAACTTTTGGAGGAGGACGATATTCTCACTTTACAGGAGTATCTGGGTTACTGCCTGATCCCATCCACCAAAGGTCAGAAAATGCTTATGCTGATTGGCAAAGGTGGCGAGGGGAAATCTCGTATTGGGTTGATTCTCAACGCTATGCTGCGTAGCGCCATGAATGTAGGAAATATTCAGAAAGTAGAGACAAACCGCTTTGCCCGTGCTGATTTGGAGCACCGCCTTCTGATGGTCGATGACGATATGGACATGAACGCTTTACCGAAGACGAACTATATCAAATCTATTGTTACCGCCGAAGCAAAAATGGATTTGGAGCGAAAGGGCGTTCAGAGTTATCAAAGTCAGCTGTATGTGCGCTTTCTTTGTTTTGGTAACGGTGTGCTGACATCTCTGTATGACCATTCGGATGGTTTCTATCGGAGACAGTTGATCCTTACCACCAAAGAGCGACCTGCTGATCGGAAGGATGATCCTTTCCTGGTCGAAAAAATGATGGACGAGTTGGAGGGGATTTTCCTCTGGTGTCTGGAAGGGCTGAACCGGCTGATTGCCAACGCTTACAGCTTCACTGTAAGCAATCGAAGCGCAGCGAATGTGGAGCTGATTCGCAGAAGCAATAACAACATTTTGGACTTCCTGCAATCTGAGGGATATATCCGTTTTAAGGCAGATGCAGAATCCAGCTCCAAAGCAATCTATGAAGCCTATAAAATATGGTGCGAAGACAATGCTCTGCACACACTTGCGGCAAACCGCCTTAGCTCCGAGTTGGCACAAAATGAGAAAAAGTACAATGTGGAGGCGACTAACAATATTTATCTTGCAGGAGGAAAGCGGGTGCGTGGATTTGTGGGAATCGAGGTGTTGGTAAGACCATCATTCTGAAAAATTCGCACTTTGAACAGAGGGACAGTGTACGTACTGTACGGTGTACGGCGTACGGTACGTACAGCACTACAAAACTCCATGTTTAAAAATGAACGGGGCTGGTTAAGGCACAGCCAAATCCCTTAGGGGAACTAAGGGCGCACTTCTATACCGCCCCCAATGGCGGTATCGTGCGCTCTGCGAGGCCAACTTCTGACCTGTTCAGTCCAGAAGTTTTTCGGGATTTCATCCCGTACAAGAGGATATCCCCTCTTGCGCCGCTTGATGCGGCTATCTTCCCTGCAAACCGTTTGCATAAGCAAGTGGTATTTTTTATGCCTGTTTGAAGAAAGGAGCAAGTGATTATGCCAAGCAAAAAAACCAAAGACGAGCTGCTGGCCGAAAAAATCAGCGCTGAGAAAAAACTGGAGCAGTGCACCCATCAGCTTCAGAGAGCCGTCAATCGTGAAAAATATTTGATTAAAGGTGAGGCCAAAAAACGAACCCATATCCTTTGCAATATTGGTGGTGCTGTTCTTAGTTTTTGGCCGGAAGTTCAGTATTTGAGCAAAGTGGAACAATATCAGATTTTTGAAAAATTGACCCAACAGCCAGATGTAAATATCGCTGTGCAGGAAGTTGTTGACCGGTATCATGCCCAGCAGAATGGAGGGAAATAAAATGGCGCTGTTTCATTTTCATGTTGACCAGATCGGACGAAGTGCAGGGCGGTCTGCCATTGCCTGCGCTGCCTATCGCTCCGGAGAAAAGCTTTACAGTGAATATTATGGAGAAACCAGTGATTACACTCGCAAAGGTGGTGTGCTACATTCAGAAATCATGTTGCCACCACACGCTCCGATGGCCTATTCAGATCGGCAGACACTCTGGAATGAGGTAGAAAAAGTTGAACGCCGATACGATGCTCAGTTGGCGTATTCCTTTGATGTTGCCCTGCAAAATGAATTGACCTTTGAGGAAAATCTGGAGGTTGCAAAAGCGTTTCTTCTCAAGTGTTTTGTGGGAGACGGAATGATAGTAGATTTTTGTGTGCACGATCCGGAACGGGAAGGAATCCAAAACCCGCATTTTCATGTCCTGGTGCCAATCCGCCCTCTGAATCCTGATGGAACATGGGGAGCCAAGCAGCACAGGGTTTATCACTTGGACGAGAATGGGGAGCGCATCAGAGACGAGCATGGAAATTATGTGTTTGATGCTGTTGCCACTACCGACTGGGGGAAGCCAGAAACTCTGGAGCATTGGCGAGAACAATGGGCTAACATGGTAAACGCTAAGTTTGAGCAGAAAGGTTTACCTTGTCGCATTGACCACCGCTCGTATGAAGATCAGGCATTGGATATTTTGCCTACTGTCCACGAGGGGCCTGTGGTGCGTCAGATGGAGCAAAAAGGCATCCGTACCGAAAAAGGTGAATTGAACCGCTGGATCAAGGCAACCAATCGCATTCTGAAACTTCTCAAACAGCGGATTGCTGACTTGAAGTTGTGGATTGAAGTTCTTCGGGAAGAACTGGATACGCCGCAAACCAGTCCAGATTTACTTCGGTTGATCCAGGATTATTATGGTGAACGCAACCGAGATACCCTGCATCTTCCCACCTATGCCAGACAAAAAGCGCATATTGGAAACTTGAAGCGATTAAACGAGATTTCCAACTATTTATCCGAGCAGAAATTGTTTACCGTGGAAGATCTTCGCAAGAAAATGGAGCAAATGGAGGATACTCGCCACACTCTGCAAGAAGACACCAGAGAAAAGCAGGAGCAAATCAAGGCTTTGAAAGAATTGCTGCGCTATGCAGAAGTATATGAGGAGCTGAAACCCCTCCAGGAAAAACTGAATACCTTTAAGTTCAAAAAACGTCGGGAGCAGTTCAGGCAAGAGCATGAAAGTGATTTCCGGCGTTTTTATTTGGCCAAGCGCAAGCTTAAGGAAACTGTGCCTGATGGAGAGCCTCCAGTAGATACCTGGAAGAGTAAACTGAGCCAGTTAGAACAGGAATACTGTCAGCAGTCGGCACAGGTCAGCCTGCTTTGGAAAGAGAGCAAGCAACTACGGGAGTTGCAGGTTCTGGCAGATAAAATGCTGCGTAAGCAAGGACAGCGTAAACGAGAGCAGCATTTGGATCGCCGTCAGGACAAACAGGAGGAGCGCCTATGGTAAATGCTGATTTTGAGAGGTGCACCAACTTTTTGGCCAGAATGATTGAAAAGTATGGTGGAGAGTTGGACCTTCCAAAAACAGAAGAAAATGACAAAAATGCTATAACACCAAACAGTACACAGGATTTATCAGATATAAGTCCAAAAAAGTTTCCGACAAGTTCATTGACTATGAATGAGACGGCGTGATAAAATAAAGTTGGGACAATAAATAACACAAATCGGTAATTCAAAAATTGTGTCACTGCCAGTGACACAATTACATAGAGATGCAGAATGGAGGCAACCTAAAATGAAGAAAAAGGAGTGTTACATCTATACGAGAGTTTCTACCTCCATGCAGGTGGACGGATACAGTTTGGATGCCCAAAAAGATAAACTGCGCAAATATGCTGATTTTCAGGATATGGAAATTGTCGGGGAATACTCCGATGAAGGAAAGTCCGGAAAAAGTGTGGAGGGGCGTCCTGAATTTCTGCAAATGTTACGGGACATTGAAGAAGGAAAAGACCACGTTTCTTTCGTGCTGGTATTCAAGTTATCCCGCTTTGGCCGTAATGCTGCTGATGTATTGACCTCCCTGCAAAAGATGCAGGACTTTGGAGTGAACCTGATCTGCGTGGAAGATGGGATCGACAGCTCCAAAGACAGCGGAAAACTGATGATCTCGGTGCTTTCTGCTGTTGCCGAAATTGAACGAGAGAATATTCTGGTTCAGACCATGGAAGGTCGTCGTCAAAAAGCCCGTGAAGGAAAATGGAACGGCGGTTTTGCCCCTTACGGCTATAAACTGGTAGACGGCGAACTGGAAATCGCTGATGATGAAGCAGAGATTATCCGTCTGATTTTCGACAAATACATCAACACAACAATGGGTGTCAATGGAATTGCTGCATGGCTGAACCAGCAAGGCTACCAAAAGAAAAAGCGACAGAACAATACGTTGAATGCGTTTGCTGCGTCGTTCATCAAAGGCGTTTTGGACAACCCAGTGTATTGCGGAAAACTGGCTTATGGCAGACGAAAAAACGAGAAAATACCCGGAAAGCGCAACGCTTACCATATTGTCAAGCAGGAGTCCTACATGCTGTATGATGGTATCCATGAAGCAATCGTCTCAGAGGAAATCTGGAATACTGCCCACGATCGAAGATTGAAGACAGGAATGAAGCGAGAAAAGACTTACAGCTTAGAGCATGAGCACCTACTATCCGGCATCCTTTGCTGCCCTGTTTGTGGTGCGGGTATGTATGGTAATGTTAACCGAAAGAAAAAGGATGATGGCTCCCGATATAAAGATTATTTCTATTATGTCTGCAAGCATCGACGCTCTGTTGATGGGCACGTCTGCACATACAACAAGCAATGGGGTCAGGATAAAGTCAATGCAGCGGTAGCAGAGGTTATTAAAAAGCTGGTGCAAAATCCCAAGTTTGAAGCTGCCATCCGACAGAAAATCAATACCCGCATTGATACCGGAGAGCTGGAGCAGGAAATTGAAAATCTCCGAAAGCAGCTTCGCCAGGTATTAGGGGCTAAAAACAAACTGGCACAGCAGATGGATAGTCTGGAGATAACAGATCGCTATTATGACCGGAAGTATCAGGATATGCAAGACCGTCTGGATCGGTTTTATGACCAGATTGACGAGATTGAAGATACCATCGCCCAGGTGGAGGTGCGGATTCAAAACATACGCCAGCAAAAGCTGGGTAGTGACAACGTGTATCAATATCTGCTATACTTTGATAAGCTGTATGATAAATTTACAGACGCCGAAAAGAAAGAGTTCTTGAGCAGCTTTGTGGAGCGTGTTGATATTTATGAGGACGAACTGCCAGATGGACGATTTTTGAGGCACATCAAGTTCAAGTTCCCAGTGTTCTATAACGGTCAGGAGATCGACGAAATGAGTTGGGACAAAGAAAGTACAGTCGAGACGGTGTGCCTGTTGTCCAAACTCAAATACTAAGTAGCATATCGAGGTGGAGTTGAATTGAGATGAGCTGGATTTGACTGCGGCGGAGAGCAAAGTCATCTATGACGAGATCAAAGCGTATGTACTGGAGCATACTGGCTTGAAGGTATCGTCCCTGCATATCTCCCAGGTCAAGCGGAAGTGCGGGTTGGAGGCTGGCCAAGACTATCATCTGTCGAAGAAGGAAGATGCCAAAGCGCCGCAGTGCCCGCCGGAAAAGGAAGCGGCCATTATGGATGCACTGAGGCATTTTGGCGTGCTCTGAGGAATTCTGGAGTATTGGCGAAACGATGAACGGAGTCCGTAGAAGCGACCACCGAGTGTTCAATAGTCGGTGGCCGCTTCTTTTGCGATCAGGAAAACAGAATACGATTTTTATTGTCTCTATCACAAAATATTTAATTTGCGAAACCAGTGGAGGAATTTGTGGATTTTTGGTATAATATAAGAAATATTAACGGAATTGGTTGGGAAGCTTCCGATGGCGCGTATCAGTTGCAATAAGCTCTGGAAGAGGCTTATAGATCAAGAGAGAAAAAAGCCGGCATTCGCTCTGCTTCCCTTGCAAAGCTCGGCAAAGGGGACAACATTACCACAGATGTTCTGCTTCGTATCTGGGAGGTAATGGACTGCCATATAGAAAATATTCTCGAAACGACCGGAGAATAGCCAGCACGAAGAATGAATTGGGAGGTTTTGCTATGACGATATTGGGCAAAAAACAGATGTCCGAAGAAGACATCAAGTTAAACTTCATAACTCCGGCCATTCAGAGAGGTTGGAAAGGTCATATCACGATGGAGACCAGAATCACAGATGGCCGCATCAACATCAGGGGCAATATCGTGGTTCGCAGCAAACCCAAGTTTGCCGATTATTTGCTGTACTTAAACGATGGCAAGCCGATTGCCGTTGTGGAAGCAAAGGACAACAACCACTCTGTATCTCATGGATTGCAGCAAGCGATGACATACGCTCAGATGATGGACTTGCCGTTTGCATATTCGTCAAACGGCGACGCGTTCTATGAGCATGATTTCCTGACCGGGCAGGAACAGCAGATTGCATTGGAAAAATTTCCGACACAGGACGAGCTGATTGCACGCTACTATGCGGAGTTGAATGGCGGCAAGGGCATTTCTGCCTTGGAAAAGAAAATTGTTACCCAGCCGTATTATTCATCTCAAAGCACGTATCCGCCAAGATATTATCAGCGAAACGCTGTGAACAGAACGGTGGAAGCAATCGCAAGAGGACAGCAGAGATTGCTGCTTGTTATGGCTACCGGAACCGGCAAGACCTATACAGCGTTTCAGATTGTCTATCG
>OKRX01001092.1_pt1 | contig 20858 bp, 19 predicted proteins | sample 1601241 | NCBI WGS metagenome assembly OKRX01 (sample SAMEA3541500, study PRJEB24748) | human gut metagenome | biome: human gut; feature: human-associated habitat; material: faeces | place: China | collected 2012
CCCCGCCTCCCTCAGCTCCCGTCTGGCTCAGTTCTACGAGCGAGCCGGCAGCGTGGCCTGCCTGGGCTCCGACGAGCGCCGGGGCAGCCTGACCGCCGTAGGCGCCGTGTCGCCTCCCGGCGGCGACCTGTCCGAACCTGTCTCCCAGGCCACCATGCGTATTGTTAAGGTGTTCTGGGCTCTGGACGCCTCCCTGGCCTACCGCCGTCACTTCCCCGCCATCAACTGGCTCAACTCCTACTCCCTGTACCTGGATTCCCTGAAGCCTTGGTACGACGAGCATCTGGGCAAGGAGTTCCTGCAGAACCGGGAGTGGGCCATGGCTGTCCTCCAGGAGGAGGCCAACCTCAACGAAATCGTGCAGCTGGTCGGTAAGGACTCCCTGTCCGCCAAGGACCAGATCACACTGGAAGTGGCCAAGATGATCCGTGAGGACTTCCTGCAGCAGAACTCCTTTGTGGATATCGATTCCTACTCTGAGTACGATCGCCAGGCCCGTATGCTGGTGCTGATCCGGGACTACGACGAGCACTGCCGCGCCGCCGCTGAGCGGGGCGGGAACCTCAACGAGCTGTTCTCCGTACCTGTGCGTGAAAAGATCGGTCGCGCCAAGTCGGTGCCCGCCGACCAGTATCTGGACAACTACGCCAACATTATGGTGGAACTGGAAGAGGAGACCAACGCCATTGGCGAGAAGGGAGAGATGGCTCTGTGATTCGGGAATATAAAACCATCCAAGAGATCTCCGGCCCGCTGATGGTGGTCAACCACGTCCAGGGTGTCACCTATGACGAGCTGGCCGAAATCGAGCTGGCTGACGGCACTGTCCGTCGCTGTAAGGTGCTGGAAGTCAACGGCGACTCCGCCGTGGTGCAGCTGTTTGAAAACTCCGCCGGCATCAACCTGGCCCAGTCCAAGATCCGTTTCCTGGGCCATCCCCTCCAGCTGGCCGTGTCCGGCGATATGCTGGGCCGCGTGTTCAACGGCATGGGCGAGCCCATTGACGGAGGCCCTGCCATTCTGGCCGACGAGTACCGGGATATCAACGGTCTGGCCATGAACCCCGCCGCCCGGAACTACCCCAACGAGTTTATCCAGACGGGCATCTCCACCATTGACGGTCTGAACACCCTGGTCCGTGGTCAGAAGCTGCCCATCTTCTCCGGTTCCGGTCTGCCCCACGCCGCACTGGCTGCTCAGATCGCCCGTCAGGCCAAGGTGCTGGACGGCGAGTCCAACTTTGCCGTGGTCTTTGCCGCCATTGGTATCACCTTCGAGGAGTCTGAGTTCTTCGTCAGCGAGTTTAAGCGCACCGGCGCCATTGACCGTACTGTCCTGTTCACCAACCTGGCCAACGACCCTGCCGTCGAGCGTATCGCCACCCCACGTATGGCCCTGACCGCCGCGGAGTATCTGGCCTTTGAGAAGAACATGCACGTGCTGGTCATTCTCACCGACATTACCAACTACGCCGAGGCTCTGCGTGAGATTTCTGCGGCTAAGAAGGAAGTCCCCGGCCGCCGCGGCTACCCCGGCTACCTGTACACCGACCTGGCTACTATGTACGAGCGTGCCGGCCGTCAGATGGGCAAGGAGGGATCCATCACCATGATCCCCATCCTCACCATGCCTGAGGATGACAAGACTCACCCCATCCCCGACCTTACCGGCTATATCACCGAGGGCCAGATCATTCTTTCCCGTGAGCTCTTCCGCCGGGGCGTCAATCCTCCTGTGGACGTGCTGCCCTCCCTGTCCCGTCTGAAAGATAAGGGTACCGGCGCGGGCAAGACCCGTGAGGACCACTCGGGCACCATGAACCAGCTCTTTGCCGCCTACGCCACCGGTAAGGAAAACAAGGAGCTTATGTCCATCCTGGGTGAGGCCGCCCTGAGCCCCACCGATCTGCTGTATGCCAAGTTTGCCGACGAGTTTGAAAAGCGCTATGTCTCCCAGGGTACCGAGGAGAACCGCTCCATTGAGGAGACCCTGGACCTGGGCTGGGAGCTGCTGAGCATCCTGCCCCGCAGTGAGCTCAAGCGCATTAAGCCCGAGTATATCGACAAGTATCTGCCCAAGAAGGATTAAGGGGGGATTGGAATGCCTTCCACAACAATAAATCCCACCCGTATGGAACTGACCCGGCTGAAAGGCCGGTTGAAGACCGCCCAGCGGGGCCACAAGCTGCTCAAAGACAAGCGCGACGAGCTGATGAAGCAGTTTATGGATGTGGTGCGGGAGAACCGGGCCCTTCGGAAACGGGTAGAGGAGGGCCTTATGCGGGCCCACGGCTCCTTCACCGTAGCTGCCGCCCTCATGTCCCCTGAGATGCTGGAGCAGTCCCTCATGTACCCCAAGCAGTCTGTGGAGCTGGAAATGACTTTCCAGAACATCATGTCCGTGGATGTGCCGGAGTATCACTTCAAGACCCGCAGCCAGGACCCGGGTGAGGTCTATCCCTACGGCTTTGCCCAGACCAGCGGTGAGCTGGACGACGCGGTGGATGCTATGTCCCAGGTTTTTCAGGACATGCTGAAGCTGGCAGAGATCGAAAAGACCTCCCAGCTGCTGGCCGAGGAAATTGAGAAGACCCGCCGCCGTGTCAATGCTCTGGAGTATGTGAAGATCCCCCAGATGGAGGAGAGTATCAAATATATTACCATGAAGCTGGATGAGAACGAGCGCGCTAACACCATCCGGCTGATGAAGGTGAAGGATATGCTGCTGAAGGAGGCCATCGAGGAGCGCAGAGAGGAAACCGCTAGAGCCGCAAGGACTTTCGGGTCTTCCGGTGAAGCACCCCAAGAGGTGTAAAGGGCGGTTTTACCGCAATTTTACCGCTTCTACGATGGGACGAAATGTGAAAAGCTGGTACTGTTTGGGATACCCCGAACAGTACCAGCTTTTTTATTCTTGTGTAACAACAGATGAAAAAGTACGAATTTCTATTTTTATGCCTTGGTTGCTGCTCCAAAATGATAAGGGAGAGTTTTTGAAACAACGCTTCAAAAGGGGTGTTCCAAAAGTTCCAAGTGAAGTTTTTGGGACGCTCTATCGCTCAATAAGGTTGCCCGCTCTGAAAGGTATGGCTTTTGGAGCGGTGCTTTATGGGACGGTTTTGGGGTTCTGTTTCATTTACCAATCTAGTTATGAAGGAGCGGTAGCATATGAAAGTAGGATATGTGCGTATCTCAACACGGGAGCAGAACACGGCCCGTCAGGATGTGCTTATGGAGAAGTTAGGGGTTGAGCGTGTCTTTACGGACAAGTTAAGCGGCAAGGACACCCAGCGCCCAGAGTTACAGAAGATGATAGACTTTGTGCGTGAGGGTGATGTAGTAGTCGTGGAGAGCTTTTCCCGCTTTGCGAGAAATACCCGTGATCTGCTGGATTTGACAGCGGCATTGGAGAAAAAAGGGGTAAGGTTTGTTAGTCAAAAGGAGGATATTGACACAAAAGGTGCAACAGGGAAACTCATGCTGACCATCTTTGGTGCTTTGGCTCAGTTTGAGAGAGAAACGATCTTGGAGCGACAGGCTGAGGGGATTGCCATAGCCAAAGAGGAAGGGCGTATGAGTGGCAGACCTAAGAAAGCGAAAAGTACCTTTGAAGCGGTTTATTGGGAGTGGAAAGCTGGGAAGATCAGCGCTGCCAAGGGAGCCAAAAAACTGGGGATTGCCCGGTCTACCTGGTATCGGAAAGTGAGAGAGCTGGAGAAAGAGGGCATAGACAGCGGTGCAGTCATTGAGCTGGGTTAACTCCTCCTATCTCACCAATCCATAGGTGCATATTCCGGCTATTTCGTCAGCAGTCAAGAGGGCTGTGTCAGCGTTATAGTTTAGTTGTGGTTGAGAGATAGAACTTGACCGATAACTAATTTAAGGAGTGTGTACTATGGATAAGAAGTTCATCATTAACCGGGTTGACCTGGGGCAGCGTGTGACGGGCTATGAGGTCTTTAATCCCGGTGTCAATGGCGGTGAGGTGCTGGGTATGACCGCCAAACAGCTGAGTGAGGCGGTCAAGTCCGGTGAGGTGCTGGGGATGGTACTGGACGGTAGCGGAGCCTTGAAGCTGGACGAGGCCAAGGGATACCGGGCCATCATGGTCAAGACCGGGGTGGGGACGCTGACCAGCACCGACCCGGCAGCGGTGGCAAATCTGATGTACACGGTGTACCGCCGGGACGGAGAGAACTACAAGGTAATTTCCTCCCGGTTTGGCCGTCAGACCTTCTGCGCCGACAAGATCAAGGCACTGCTTGACCTGGGAGCTGTGAATGGTGTTGTGCTGGACGGTGACACCATTAAGTGTGCCTGGGAGTGGGAGGAACTGCCCCAGGGCAAGACAGTGAAGAAGTAAGACAGCAGTAAGCGGGTCACCCGGTAAGGGTGGCCCGCTCAGTTTAAAAAGGAGGTGAAGCAGATGTGCCATATTGCAGAGCTGGTGATTGGGGGTTGTGTACTGATTGCCATGACCACCCTGGGAGTGGTGGCGATCCTGGGGGTTCTGGGAGTGCTGGAGAGGCCTTTTGGGGTGCTGGGGGGTATGTGGTATGCAGAGGAGGAAAAGGGGGTGAAACAAGCCCCAGAGGGTGAGGAAAAGATGTAAGGGGTCCTTTGGAGCGGCAGGGCCAAGCAGTGTGCAAAAAATGGGGATACTCTGCTCCTCCCAGCATTTTTTAATAATATTGGGGGTGAGATGAATAAGGGCAAATAAGGGCAATTTCACTTCTGACTTGTGAAAAAAAGGTGATACAGTCACGGCTACATGGTCGAATAAATGCAGGAGACAGTGGGGCGGTTTCGACTTGATTACCAAATTTACCAAAAATTCGAGATAAACGAGACATTAGGTATCGTGTAGAACAGTGAACGCCAATTTTTAGCTTCATAGCAAGCAACGACTTTAATTAACGGCACAAGATACACTGATTAGGTAAAGATGGACTGCCATAAGTGGGGCAGAAAGAAATCGACCTGTTTCGCCAAAAGGCAAAGACTTACTATCAGGGAGGTGAAACTAAGTATAATACGGTGAACGACTCTTAAGAAATGGCAGAGAGAGCGTAGATAAAACCGGTGAAGTCCTAAAATGCTGGTGAGAAATGTTGGGTTTGTCCGGTAAGACAACTAATTTTTCCTACTCGTCAATAATAGAAGCAGAAATAGGCATGGATTTTTTAGATGGAATGACAGTTTCTCCAAAGAAAATGGGCATAAAGATAGAACCTCAACATTTTCGGAAACGCAAAACATACTATACTTCCCCAGGACATCTTCGTTCAACAGCTGCTTGGATGAAAAATTTCCCTGCCTCAAAAAGTGCTTAATAGATATACACAATAGCACCTCATCCATGGTGGATATATGCATGGATCGACTTGAAGTATAAAAATGGACATTTACTTTTAAGATCGATTGCTCTACTTGCATTTTATATCCACATGGTTTAGAATGAGGTTACGAGGCAAAAAAAATAGTGCGGCAGGGATAGAGGGCGGCAACCCTCTATCCCCTGTACAGGTGTCGTGACCACCATGCACAACTGCGTTAAGCAGTACCACAGACATAGTATAATGCAACCTTGTTGAATTAGCAAGGTGCGTTATACGAGTTGTGTAAAGCACATAGAAAAGTCATTTTGTGCGTGCATGGGTATCTTTATACCTGTGTGCGCTCTTTTTGTCTCGGCGGCAGAAGCTCAAGGGGAGACAGGCTGGCACTGTCCCCCTTGGGTGGAAGCTGTTGAGAGATCGAGACAGATAGAAGGGAGTTTGGCAATATGAAAAGGGCAAGGATACTTATAGTTTCGCTTGCCGCTGCGTGTCTTCTGGTGTTGTCTGCTTGCGGCCCCCAGGAGATTCCGCAGGACAGCACCACAAGCACGGGCACATCAAGTATTTCTGGGAATACAAAAGAGGATTCCAGTAATAAGCCTGTCCAGCAGGATACAGTGGATAAAACTGAAACTACACCTGCTACCCCAGAGCAAACAATAGAAGATCTGAGTGATATACAAAAGGAACCAGTAGGAACCCCTGTCCCCACAGAACAGGAGCAACTTTTCGCCGATTGTAGCGAGACCATGTACGCAACCACTACAGTAAATGTACGAGATACATATAGCACCTCTGGTAACAAGTTAGGTAGTTTGGCAAAGGCCCAGGAGATTACAAGAACCGGTATTGGAATCGGGGATGCAGACGGTTGGAGCCGTGTTGTGTTCCAAGGGCAGGAGGCTTATGTCAGCAGTGACTATCTCAGTGCTACCAAGCCACAGGTCAGTAAGCCGAGTACACCTACAGGTGGTTCTTCTAGTGGTCAAACCAGCAAGCCTAGCACTGGCGGACAAATGAGAATACCAACTGAGGAAGAGTTGGATGCAATCAATGATGAAGGCAGGAAGGCGGTTGAAGCGGCAGGCCAAGGTTTGTCAGGACTTTTAAATGCAAACAATGGCGGAAATCCAGATGCTTTTAAAGACAACCAGTCCGTGGGCAACGCAGGTATCAATGTTAATTAAGAGATCATACTTAAGAGGATAAGGGGTACAATCAATTATGAATCGACTGAAAAAGATGATGTGCGGAATTCTGGTAGTCTGCATGATGTGCGGTTTGCTGGCAGGCTGTGGCTCGGATGGTGTTCCTGCTTCTGGATATGTAAATTTTAACACTTCCGGTAGTGGAGTGTTGAACCTTTACAGTTGGATGACCCAGGATGAGCTTGACTGGTACAAGGAGAACGATGTTAACACCTACGAAAGTAATTACGCAAACCGAATCAATGGTATTACAGCGGTAGGCAATGACGGAAAGACGTATGTCGCACTGGACGATGAGATGCAGTTCAGCAATGTACAGTCTATTCTCTATATCTTTGACCAACGAGATTTGGTTGAAAACATCTCTGCTGGAGTAATTACAGAAAACGGCCAGAACTATATGAATATTAGCCTTACGGTTAAGAGTCAACCTGAGTTTTATGCTATGATTGATAAGGAGTATGAGGCATCTGTTCCCCATCTTACTCCTGAGCAGCTGGCTGAGAAAACGGCCGAAGTCAATGCTTACAAGACTGTGACCAGCTTTGCTGAAATTGACTTTAATTTCCCTGGTGAAGTGACAGTTAGCGGCAACTCTAACATTGTGAAAAAGACTGGTACTAACACTGCCCATATTACCCTGGATCTTCAGGACAAGAAGGAGACCATTACCATTAAGGGCAGTTTGACTGATAACGGTAATGGTACGGTTACTCCTCCCGCTCAGGGCAGCCTGGATAACTTTAAGAAGGTCAACATCTACAACGGCCAGTTTACCGATGTTCCCGCCAATGCCTGGTACAAGAAGGACATGGCTACTGCCTATGAGCTTGGTCTGGTGTCTGGTACTTCTGCCAACTCCTTTAATCCCAATGGGCAGCTGAGCATTACGGAGGCAATGGTGCTTGCGGCTCGTGTTCGTTCCATTTATAACGGTGACAACCATGACTTTACCGCTAAGGCGGGCGAATACTGGTTTAATCCCTATTTTGATTATGTATTTGAGCAGGGTATCATCAATGAGGGCACCTTCCATCTGCTGAATGGTGGCTTTACCAATATGAGTTCTGGAACGCCTGATTATGGCCCCATTACCCGTTCTAGTATGGCTTATCTGTTTGCCAGCGCACTGCCCGATACTTGCTATCCTGCCATCAAGAACGTGACTAACATTCCCTATGACAAGACGGATGGAAAGCCTGGCTATGCAACTTGGTGTTTGCCCATTGAGGAATGTGATTCCGCAATCCGTAAGCTGTACAATGCAGGTATTCTTAACGGTGAGGACAGCAAGGGAACCATGAGTGTTTATAAGTATATTACCCGGGCGGAGGTTGTTACCATTCTCTCCCGTGTAGTAGACATTGACTCCCGTAAGTAACACCATTTCCTTGAGACTCCTGACAGTTTGCAGAACTGTTTGTCGGGGAAAAGACGGGAAGTCTCCTGTGAAATGGTTGTGCCCTTTGGAGATAGCCCGGAAAGAAAGGTGGCAAGACAAGGAAGTCAGGCACAACCACAATTTTAAAGATAGAAAGGGAACATGGATTATGAAAAGAATTGTTGCTCTGTTTTCGGCTGTGGTTCTGTGCATGGGACTGGCTGTCCCGGCAATGGCAGCCGGTGGATATGGCCCCTATTCAGTAAAGGATAGCGCCGGAAAGGATTGGTCTTTTACCTCTGCCAAGGTGGAGGAGCGTACCATTACGCTGGACTGGTTTGGCGAGACCATGGAAGAAAAGGCTTCCGTTATCGTAGTGGAGCCTGGCAGCAGCATTACTTACTCCGAAGGCTATGGTACCTATATGGAGTACATCAAGAACGGTGATCGTTATGCTCCTGTGGAGGCCACTGTGGGAGAGATCAGTGAGACAGTAACTACCAATGAGCTGTTCCGGGACAACATTGGCATGATCAGCTTCTCCACGGGCACGAACTTTACCGAGGTTTATGTGGTCTTGGGGGACGGCTCCAGCCAGCCTCAGCCTGACAACGGCTTTTCCGATGTTGCCGCCAATGCCTGGTATGCTGAGCCTGTCAAGTGGGCAGTAGAGAAGGGAATTACCAGCGGTACCAGCGCCAATACATTTTCTCCTGATATGACCTGCACCACTGCTCAGATTTTGACCTTCCTGTGGCGTGCCAATGGGTCTCCCGCCCCCACGATCAACAACCCCTTTACCAATGTGGCAAATGACGCTTACTATGCAAGTGCCGCCGTGTGGGCCTATGAGAAGGGGCTGGTTTCCGGTTCTTCTTTTGAAGGCGATACCCCCTGCACTCGCAGCGCCACTGTGACCTATCTGTGGAAGCTGGCGGAAAAGCCTGTTGTAGCAGCTGCTGATTTCACCGATGTAGCCACTGACGCAGAATATGCTCAGGCAGTGGCTTGGGCGGTGCAGCAGGGAATTACCGCTGGTACCAGCGCAACTACTTTTAGCCCTGATGTGACCTGTACCCGTGGTCAGATCGTCACCTTCCTGTATCGTGATATGGCATAATGAATAAGAGTGACCGCCCCACCTAAAGGCAGGTGTGGGCGGTCATTTTTATAGGCGCTGTGTTTAGTTTGGTACGGTAGACTCTGAGCAAGTAGCGTGAGGGGCGGTAATTCGTCCGATTACAAAGCATATATGTACAGCTTTGCAAATTAAGTGTATATCCTTGTCAAATACTCCATTTACAGATGGAGTATATTTTTTTAGAGAGGTGGTGAGTAATATGTTGAATGGCCTATATATTGGACAAAAAGGACAGTACTATGCTATCTTCACGCCCCAGGGAATACAGATCGGTCTTCTGTTCTTGGGACAGGATGGCCAGTACGCCAAGGATGTGGCCACTCTTGGCCCCATTACCAAGGCACTGGCGAAGCGTTGGGGTGTGAATCCAAAGGATTAAAAACACATCCGACCAGGGGGGCAGCGTATTGTGCTGCTCCCCTACTTTTTGTGCTTTTTCAAGCACTTTTTTTGATACGTAAGTTAGGCTAGTTGTAATGATGTATTTGACCTATTTTATAAATTTGCTGTTTTAGTTGCTGGAAAAGCAAGAACGGGCAGAGGGCTAGTTGAGATCGAGAAAGATACACGCACTATTAAATACGTGGATGAGTTGATGGTTTATCTAGGATGTTTCAATAAAAAATGACACAAGAGATGATACAGACAACGATAAATCTTATTGTTTGAAGGTGTTTGAAAGAAAAATATCTAGGTCAAGACGAAAAAGAGGGAGTAGAGAATTTTTCTTTGTGAGAGTAGGTAAAATGGGTGGATTTTTAAAATGGAAAGATTAAGTGGGAGAAGTTAGAAAAAATAAGAGTCCTACATGGAATAGGCTAGTTGAGAATGTGGGCGGGAAATGTTCCAAATGTTCCAAGTGCCTGAAATGACACAGATTGCAGCGTTGCGCGTGATACTTTTGTCAGCCAAGTTGTTTTAGATGTTTATATGGTCCTTTGCTCTCCTTGTTGATTGTGTGCCCTATATTCGCTATAATAGCCATATCAATCATGGAAGAGGCAGTTAGGAGGCGGAATGGGTGGCAAATGAAACAGTGGGAGCCGTGTCAGAACTGAACGAGCAGAAAAAGCAGTTTAACCGCCGTGTCAATTACTTTATTATGCGGTATATGTGGCAGGTAATACATGGGCGGAGCCGTGGTGACGGCGATACCATTTATGATGCGTTCAATACAAGTCGGGAACGATATACCCGTATCATAAATACGGGTGTTGTGCGGTATGGCAGAAATGAATTAGCGGACTTGCAGCAGATAACAGGCTTGAAGAAAGAGATATTTACCGGAGAAGAACGCTTTATCTGTCCGTATAAAGGAGGAAACGGCGAGGCCCAGATTACAGAGCAGGACTGGCATGACTGGGACAAGGAGCGTAAGGAAGGACAAGAGAAAGTCGTACAAAAAAAGATATGTGAGTGTCTTAAAAAAGTCAGTACAACAAATATAGAAAACAGAGAATTTTACCGATTGTGCTTTTACCTCAAAAACATGGAGCCGGCACCATCAAAAACCTCACCGGAAACATTGCGTAACATAATGGCAGAAATCAATCAACTGTCTTTTTCGCTGTTGGATGGTTGCCAGGTTGGCCAGCTTCAAAAATTGCAAAAGCTGTTAAAAGAAAAGAACGCACTTATTTCAAGCATGATAGTTTACAAGAACGCAAGGGATAAAGAACGGCAAAAATAATTTTAGAGCCATGTGCTTCATAGTGAAGCATGTGGCTCTTTTTATATATGCGGTATAACGAAAGCAAAAATGGAAGAGGTACATAAAAAATTCATTAGCATTACATAAATGGCGAAAACCATAACGTTGTATATCATAAAAATGCGTACAATACAAAGAAAAATATCATCGTGTTATGATATGTATGTAAAGAGGACGGGGCACCAAGCCCCAGAGGAAAGGCGTGTACCTTGAAAGTAGAATAGTGATGCCCAAAATAGGGATATTGGAATATTTAGGGAGCAGTATATCTCTTTACATCGATCTTTCCTTATACTGCTGGACACTTTAGGAGGTGATATATACAAAAATAGGGGTAGTGGGAGTATTGGGTGGAAACAGATAGGGGGATAGTACCCTTTTACATAGGAGGGCTTTATGGATAAGGTGAGGTTTAGACAGGTGGAGGAGTTACCACTGGTACTTACACCGGTGGATATTGCAGCGGTTCTGGGTATTTCCAGAAATACTGCCTATGAGTTGATACACAGCCATGGGTTCCCTGTTTTCAGGGTCTGCAAGCAGTACCGTATAAGCAGGGCGCGATTCTTGGCTTGGCTCGACAGCCAGGTAGCGTAAAAATTAACCGAACAAGCATGTTAACAAAAGATGATGGAGGTTTATAGATATGACACGCATGACAGAAGTTTTGGAGCGGTTCATGGCGGCTGGTACAATGGCGGAGGTTTATGAGGTTGCTGACGGTCCTGTGGTGGTTGGGGCATGGAGCCGGGATGTGGGAACAATGGAGCGGCGGCTAAAGCTGGCTCTGGTGTACCCGGATGGGGAAATCAGCCCCGTCCGGGAATACGCCAAGCGGAAACTGACAGAGGCAAAGGCGCTAAATGATTTGGCTGACCTGGACGGCATAGCGCCGGGGATGGTTAACGACATTTACAAGGCGGTAATGAAGCAGCACCGCAACCTTCCCGTACAGGAGGACAGAAATGGTCAGTGTTCTATCATGCAGGCATATCGTGCCTTGTGTGAGTATGTGCGGGAGTATGAGGAACCTGGCAAGGTGTTTATCCGTGACGGCTATGGGAATATCCTTGCCAGCTATCTCCCCAATGTACTGAAACGGTTGGAGTTGGGATATAGCCGCCTAGAACTTGAGAAAAATTTGAAATCGTGGAACTTACTTCGTGTCAACAATGGAACAGGGCATCCCTATACCTACAAAATCAACACCGGGAGCGCAAATAACTGGTTTCTATCCTTTCGACTTCCTGAGAAAAGTGAGGTGGCAGCATGAGTATGGAGGCAAGCGTCCAAATCTTTTCCTATGTTGGCAGCAAGGCGAGAATGGCAGGAGTTCTCTCCCGCCTTATCCCCGGCAACTGCACAACCTACGCTGAGTTGTATTGCGGCAGCGGAGCCTTGGCGTTGAATAGCCGAAAATTTGAAGTCAAAATCCTTAATGACCTTAATCCCAACATGGCGAACTTCTGGCGGATGGCAACAGACCCGGAGAGTCGAGGGGAACTGCTAAAACGGATACAGGCGACCAGCTGTAGCTGGGGAGCGTTTGAAGCAGCCAAACAACGGCAGACGACACATGGCTCTATGCGAGAGGACATGCTTCAATGGGCGGTTGATACATTCATTCTAAACCGTCAGTCTTTCAATGCGGATGGGAGAGCATGGGTCTACAAGGACAGAGAAGCGTATGAAAATCTGCTTAAACACTCGTTAAAGCTATCGCTGGCATTCAGGGCGCTGGACAGTCAGGCATTCCGAGTCTATAACGACAATGCCCTTGCGGTGATGGACAAAGAACATTTGCTAGGTGACTCCAATGCGTTTATCTTTCTTGACCCGCCCTATTTGGAGGGGTTGCGGTGTGATGGAAAGCTATATCAAGTAGATATGCCTGATGTGCGTGACCACATCAACCTACTAAAGAAGATTCGTGGCGCACAAGCCAAGATTGTTCTATCTGGTTACTGGTCAGGCAGGGACGATGGGACAGACCTGTACGACTACTACCTTTTACCCTACGGCTGGCACCGACATCTGCTTGGCACATATACCAAGAGCTGTGAAGTGGGCGAGAAGAAGTCGGAGGGGGCAGAGTGGGTCTGGTGTAACTACGATCTGAAGGAGGAAGCACCTGGTGGGATTGGATTCCTAGACTCTTACTGTGATGAAGAAAAAAGTCCTTGCCTTATGGAGTGGCTGGCGTTACAATCCGACAACCGAACGGGGACAGTTTAAGTGAAGTACATACAGACGGAGTGGGGTGCTGGTATTCGGCACCCCGCCAAACTTAAAGGAGGAATCGATAATGGCAAAGCGAGCAAACGGTGAGGGTAGCATCAGAAAGCGCAAGGACGGGAAGTGGTTGGTAACTTTCCCCACTGGGCTTTATAAGGAGAATGGCAAGAGGGAATACTTGTACTTCTACTTTAACTCCCAGGCGGAAGCTGTGGAGAAGATGCGGCAGTTACAGAATGAGAAAGCGGTGGGAGTGTGCCGCTCCAAGGCAGCCATTAAAACGGGAGATTGGATTCATACTTGGATTGAGAAGTACAAAGCCCCCCATTTGGCACCGTCTACGCTGACCAGCTACCGAAACAACTTTCGTGTCCATATCAGGCCGTATGTGGGAGAGATTGCACTAAAGGATTTGACCACCTATCATATCCAGAAAATGCTAGATAACGGAAATTTTAGATTCTCTCTCTTTATCAAAGTACGTAATGTCATTCATGGAGCGCTGGAGCAGGCGGTAGAATTGGGGATGATACCCAAGAACCCCTGTAAGGGCGTGGCGTATCCGAAGGATGATAGAAAAGATGTGTGGGCACTAACCAAGGAGGAGCAGCAGAGGCTGATTGCGGCGCTGGATGGGGAGTATTACCGGACAATGTTGCTGACCTATCTATATACGGGTATGCGTGCTGGGGAGGGTATTCCGCTTCAATGGAAAGATATTGATTTGAATAAGCGTACGATTCGGGTCAATAAGAAGGCCATCTTGCACCATGACTACGCAACCCACAGCGGCAAGCAAGAGATACAAAACTTCTGCAAAACCGAATCGAGCAAGCGAACGATAGTCATCACGGCGGGGTTGGTTGCTATTTTAGCGGAGCATAAGGAAGAAATGAAAAAGCGTGCGGCGGCGCTGGGGCTGGAATGGTCAGAGGATAGTCTTGTATTCTGGAACACCAGAAACAAAATTGTCCAGTATGGCAATTTAAAAGAGAGCCTGAACAAGATTTACCGAAAGGCAGGCATTGAGGATGCGACTATGCACACACTTCGCCACACCTACGCCACCCGCTGTTTTGAAGCTGGGGTGGATATTAAAGCGATCTCGGAGCAGCTAGGTCACGCCAACGTCAAGACTACCTACAATATCTATGTCCACCTCTTGGAAGATACCAAGGTGAAGGAGATTGATAAACTGTCTGAGATTGATAAGTTTATTGCGTCGGAAGATACAACAGAGAGCGCCGTTGTCATTCCGTTCCCGGAGAGTGGAAAAGCAGTTTAATGGATGGAGGCCCGGTAGCTGTGGGGAGCGGCTACCGGGCTTTTACCGTATTTCTACCGCTTCTAGGTTGGGAGTAGGTGGGAGGCCTTGGGAGTGGATGGGCGGCCAGGGGAGAGAAAACCTTGATAAATGGGGCTGTTTGGGATTGATTAGCACTAGCTAAACCGCTGGCTCCATATAGGTGAAGGATATGCTTCTGAAGGAAGCTATCGAGGAGCGCCGCAGCGAGGACGCCAAGGCGCTGGAGTCCTTTGCAAACTAAACATGAGAAAAGACCGGGAAGGCAGGGCCTTCCCGGTCTTTTTTGTCAGGTGAGATTGTAGGCGCAGTGACAGGAAAGCCGCCGCCAGTGCCATTGACTGGTGTGAGGCTGGAAGCGGCACTCCACATTGGAGCCAGGGGACAGATGGACCCACAGGTCCTGCCGCCCCTGGGGACGGCAGAGAGTGAGCAAATAATCTCCTGGAGTCAGGGAAGAAAAATTGATCTCCTGGCTGCACACCAGGCGATAGGTGCGCTCATGGCAGCCGGTATGACTTACTAACTGCACCCAGCTCCAAGGGCAGCAGGCGCCGCACAGCACCCGCAGGGCGCACAAGTCATACCGCTGGGAGAAGCACAGGTTTTGCTCTGCCTCATCCTCGCCTCTCAGGCAGAAGGGAACTCCTGCAGTCAGTGCACCGGTTACTGATTCATCTTGGCCTTGACCAGGTACTCGCCGCTGGTCACACCGCCGAACAAATACTTGCCGTCGGTGTTGGTCTTGGTGGTGGCAATCAGAAGCTCCTGACCAGCCGCGACCTGAAAAAGACCTACAAAGCAGCCCGCGACTGCGTTACCGTTCTGATCTCGGATGATACCGCTGACGGTGCCGTTATAAGTGCGGGAATCGGCGCTCATAGTCACCAATACGTTGGCGATGGAGCCGTTAACAATGGTCACAGCCATAGGAGCAGCAGGCAGATATCCCATAGCGGAGGCCATCAGGGTGTAGGAACCGTCAGCCAGATCATAGAAGGCAAATTCGCCGTCATCCACAGAATAGGTGGTAGCTACCACTTCGTTGGCGGCATTGAGCAGAGAGAGTTTGGTGCCGGACAGCGGAGTCTCAGTCTTGTCTACCAGAGTTTTCACCACACCGGCAAGCGCACCCAGAGACAGGGAAGAATCCTGGGTGCATACCAGGTTGATCTGGGTGGTGTCGCTGGTAGTAAGGACCACGCCAGCGGCGTCGCTGAGGAGATACCCCTCCTTGACAGCAGCCAGAGTGTAGGTGCCAGCGGGAATGCCGTCCAGAGTATATTCACCATTTTTATCAGTGAGTGTATGCTGGTAGGGTTTCCCCTTGCTATCGAACAACTTGACGGTGGCATCAGGAATGGGATCGGTGCCGTCGGTCACGGTGCCGTAAACAGTGGCGGTAGCAGGGGCAACCGGGGGCAGGGTCAGATTGATGTCCGCCTCCTGCATCCCACTGATGGGAAAGTTCTGGCTGTATTGCAGCTGCAAAAGGTCCTGAGTGATATCGGCCATAAAAGAAAACCTCCAAAAAGTGAAACGTGGCAGGGGCGCTGGCCGCCTGCTGGTTTACTCTATGCTGTCAGAGTGTTGGAGGTGACAAAAAGGGAGCAGCCCGATGGGCTGCTCCCTTTTTGGAAAGGAATGAAAAAATCAGATGAGAGACAGGGCTTCCTCGTCGGCCACCAGGATGAAGTCCTTGTGGTACTGGAGGATGGAAGCAGGGACCTGAGGAGTAACAGGACCGAAGAAGGCGTCCTTAATAGCCTGAGCCTTGTTAGCGCCGGAGGCCACCATCAGCACGCGCTGAGCCTGCATGATGTCACGCACGCCCATGGTGTAAGCGTGAGTGGGAACCTCGTCAATGGAGGCGAAGAAACGCTTGTTGGCATCGCGGGTGCTCTCGGTGAGAGTCACCTTGTGGGTGCCCAGGGAGAAGTGGTCGTCGGGCTCATTGAAGCCGATGTGGCCGTTGACGCCCAGACCCAGCAGCTGCAGGTCGATGCCGCCGAAATCAGCGATCAGCTTGTCGTAACGCTCACACTCGCCGTCGCCGTTGACACCGCTGGGCACGTTGGTGTTGGCCAGATCGATGTTCACGTGGTCAAACAGGTTGTGACGCATGAAGTAGGCGTAGCTCTGGTCGTGGTCGGGGGTCAGACCAGCGTACTCGTCCAGATTGACGGAACGCACGGCGGAGAAGTCCAGATCGCCGGCCTTGTTCCACTCGATGAGCTGCTTATAGGTGCCGATGGGGGAGGAGCCGGTGGCCAGGCCCAGCACGCAGTTGGGCTTGAGCTGGATCTGAGCAGCAATGATGTGGGCGGCAGCGCGGCTCATGGCATCGTAATCTTTCGCCTTGATGATTCTCATAGCAGTTTCCTCCAATAATATGATTTAAATGATTTTGTTGCCGTCGATGTAGACGGAATCCAATTCCAGATCCTCGGTGAGCAGGAGCAGGTCAGCCTTCTTGCCCACAGCGATGGAACCGATCTCGTGGTCCAGCCGGACCGCCTTGGCGGGGGCAGAGGTGAGAGCGGTGATGGCATCCTCCAGAGGCAGGCCGAAGGAGACTACGTTCTGCAGCTCCTGCAGCAGGTTGGAGGAGGAGCCGGCCAGGGTGTCGGTACCCAGCAGGGTAGCCCGGCCGTTCTTCATCTCGATGGGCTGGCCGCCCAGCTCGTACTGGCCGTCGGGCATACCCGCGCAGCGCAGGGAGTCGCTGATGATGACCAGCTTCTTGCCGAACATGCGGTGGGTGGCACGAATGACGGCGGGGTGGATGTGCAGGCCGTCGCAGATGAGCTCCACGGTAGCGCCGCTGTCCAGAGCGGCGGCGATGACGCCGGGCTCACGGTGGAGCAGGGAGGGCATACCGTTATACAGGTGAGTGGCGTGGGAGGCGCCGGCCGCATAGGCAGCCATGGCGGTCTCATAGTTGGCAGTGGTGTGGCCGATGGAGACGGTGCACACCTTGGAGACTTCCTCGATGAAGGGGATAGCACCCTCCTCCTCAGGGGCCACGGTGACCAGGCGGACCTGGCCGCCGCTGGCGGCGTTGAGGCGGTGGAACATCTCCGCGTCGGGCTTGTGTAGGTTCTCAGCGGCCTGAGCGCCACGCTTGGCGTAGGAGAGGAAGGGGCCCTCCAGATGGATGCCCGCACACTTGGCGCCGTCAGCCGGGCGGACAAAACCACGGATGGTCTCCATGGCGGGGGTAAGAACCTCCTCCTTCAGAGTCATGGTGGTGGCCAGGAAGGAGGTAACGCCGTGAGCAGCGTAGTGCTTGGACATGGCGGGCAGACCCTCGGGCTTACCGTCGGAGAAGTCCTCGTTCATGGCACCGTGGGTATGCACATCGATGAAGCCGGGCACCAGGTACTTGCCCTGGGCGTCCACATCACAGGGCCATCCGGCGGGGCCGATGGCGGTGATGACGCCGTTCTCCACGGCCACAGAGCCCTTCTGGAACTTGCCGTCTACAAATACATTTGCGTTTCCGATGATCATGATTACACCTCCGGCAGAGAAGCGGCCGCGGCGCTCTGGCCCACCCGGCGGGTCTTCTCGTCAGGCAGGGAGGGGAACAGCTTGCCGTCGCACTCAGGATACTCGTCCGCCAGCACGCGCTTGGCCTCCTCCAGAATGAGGTCGCCGCCCTTGCCGGACATGACGCGGCCCAGCAGCAGCACGTGCTTGCAGTGGTAGAGATCATAGTAGTAAGCCAGAGCATGGCCCAGATAGGTGCCGATGGAGCGGTAGACCTCCTTAGCGCCCTCCTGATCCTCTTCCATGCACTTCTGGACAACCTTCAGCTTCTCAGCGGGAGACAGGCTCTCATCCAGCTGGATACCGGCACGGGGAGCAAGCTTGATGACGCCGTCCTGAGAGAAGTACTTCACGCCGCAGCCGATGTCGCCGGACCACTCGTCCTCCATGGCGTCGGGGTTGGCGTCCACAGGCATGAAAGCCAGCTCGTTGAGCCAGCCGGTGATGTTGCCGTGCTCGTCCACGTAGCCCACGGCCTCGCTGGTGCCCATGGCGATACCCAGCACGTTGTTCTCGCCCAGGCCCATAGCACCGGCCAGAGCGGACACGTCACCGTCGTTGCACACCACCAGGGGGATGTCAGGACCGAACACGTCACGGGCGGCGCGGATATAGATGTCCTTGACCTTGGCGTCAAACTGCTCCTTGGGAACCTTCAGGAACAGGGAAGCCACCATGGTGCGGTTGTCGATGTAGATACCGGCGGAGGACACGCCCACCGCGTCCACGCGGGGCATCTTCTCAGCGGCGGACTTGAAGGCGGCTACGATGCCGTCATAGTGGTAGTCGGGATCGGAGTTGGTCTTGGGGAACCATACGACCTCCTCGGAGTAGACGCTCTCGCCGTCGATCACAGCGGACACCTTGCGGTCGCTTCCGCCGGCGTCAAAGCCGATGCGGTAGCCGTCCATGTGGCGGCCGATGGCCTGGGAAGCACCCTTCTCCTCGGGTACCTTGTCGCAGAAGACGACCTCGAAGGGGTGCTCATACACGCCAGCCATGAAGTCGGCATCAAAAGCCCGCTTTCCGGTGAGGGAGAAGGTCTCCTTCAGGTAGTTATACACGTCCTCATCGCCGCTGACATAGACCTTGAAGCCGCCCTGGAGCCACAGCATGGACTTGACCAGCCGGTCGGCATAGTAGTGGTCAGCCTCACGCATCTCGGGGGTGCCGTGGATAAAGGTATTGCACACCGCTACCTGGCCATTGGAGCGCTCCACCGCGAAGGAAACGGGCTTCTTAGCACTCTGAAGGAACGCGCGGTTGAATTTGAGAATGGGCATGAACTCGGGATCTAAGCTGGGGGTGTTTTTAACCTGAAACTGGATTCCGTAGCGATTCATGACAAACGCCTCCTGGTTTGAAAAAATTTTTGAAAATTCGTTGCGGATTTTCCATTGGAAAGCTATAATGAAAAAACAAGGGAAAAGTAGGCTGGGGAGAAGAAATGATTTTCCGTAAACCGTATTTTTCCCTTTTAAGATGTAAACTCATTTTATCATGAGAATATGTACTTGTCATCTAAAATCGAAAAAAATTTTAGACAAATTATCAAGATGAAAATAATTTTCATAACCTCTGTTTTTCGATAAAAGTTTCGAAAATCAGATTTTTTTTAAAAATAAGCCTTTTCTTTCCTGAAATAGGGGATTGAATTTCAAATCGAAAAAAAGACAAAAAATTATGTAAACCAAAAGACGGAAGGTACAGAAAACCGGACGATGTGACAAAGAGGCACAAAAGTCTATGTAACAGACTGGTTTTTTTTCCGATCAGCATCATCGAAAGGAGTCCAGACAAGTATGACCACCCAGGACGTTTTTGAGACGATCAGCAGTCAATATTTCCAGCTGACAAATTCAGAAAAAAAGGTGGCCGACTATGTATTGTCCCACCGCATTGACGCGCAGTACATGTCCATATCCGAGTTGGCAGAGGAATGCGAGGTGGCGGATGCCACCATCTCCCGGTTCTGCCGCCGGCTGGGTGTTGGAGGATACAATGCGTTCAAGCTGGAACTGGCCAAGGCCTCGATGGCAGCCAGAGCTGGCAATACGACGGCGGAGAGTCAGGCCATCGTCTCTCAACCGGAAGACAGTACAGCCTTTGATTTGCTGTGCCGCCGCAGACTGCGGGAGAACATCTCGGCCCTGGAGCAGACCGTGAAGCTGATCAATGGGGAGCAGCTGCGCCAGGCAGCAGAGCTGCTTCACTCTGCACGCCGGGTGATCTGCATGGGACAGGGAAGCTCCATGGTGCTGGCAGAGGAGGCCTGGACCCTGTTTTCCACCATCTCCTCCAAGTTTGCCTTTATTTCTGATTCCCATTTTCAGCTCAACAGCATTGCCCTGATGTCCAAGGAAGATGTGGTGCTGTTTTTCTCTTATTCCGGGTCTACTCGGGAACTGCAGGATGTGCTGGCGGTATCCCGGCCTATGGGGGTCAAGGTGATCTTGGTCTCCCGTTTCCCCAAGTCGCCCGGCGGACAGCTGGCGGATCTGGTGCTGCAGTGCGGCTCCAATGAGGGACCGCTGCAGGTAGGTTCTGTCACCGCCCGTATGGCACAGCTGTTTGTGCTGGATCTTTTATTTACTGAGGTCTGCAATCTGGATCCCGAAGGTGTGATCGAAAGCCAGGAGCGGGTGGCGGAAGCTGCGTCGCTGAAGCACCTGTAAAAGAAAAACGATTGTTTTTCGGAAAGCTGGTTCTGGGGGATTGACAAAAGGGGTTCTATGTGGTATTATCTTATTCGCCTCTGATTGAAAAAGATGAGGAGAGATGTCCGAGTGGTTTAAGGAGCCGGTCTTGAAAACCGGTGACTCGTCAAGAGCCGTGGGTTCGAATCCCACTCTCTCCGCCACTTTTTTCGGAACATAGGTTTTAGGATAATAGCACTTGCAGAAGTACCCAAGTGGCTATAAGGGGCTCCCCTGCTAAGGGAGTAGGCGGGTAAAACCGTGCGGGGGTTCGAATCCCTCCTTCTGCGCCA
>OKRX01001107.1_pt1 | contig 20689 bp, 20 predicted proteins | sample 1601241 | NCBI WGS metagenome assembly OKRX01 (sample SAMEA3541500, study PRJEB24748) | human gut metagenome | biome: human gut; feature: human-associated habitat; material: faeces | place: China | collected 2012
TGACTACATCATTCGGACCATGGAGCAGATCAATAATATGGGCCACTTCGAACAAGAAAAGATCGCTCCGGAGATTATCCCCAACGAAGATAGTGGTACTGTAGATATTGCATGGAATTTGGTACCTAAGAGCAATGACCAAGTAGAGCTTTCTATCGGATGGAGCCAATCGGGACTGATATTGATGGCTGGATTGAAGTTCAGCAACTTCTCAATGCGTAATCTCTTTAGTCCCTCCGCATACAGAAATTTCCTTCCAAGAGGTGACGGGCAAACACTTGCTCTAAGAGCCCAGACTAATGCAAGATACTATCAGAGCTACAGCATACAGTTTATGGACCCATGGTTCGGTCGAAAGCGTCCAAATATGCTAAGTATTTCAGCCTCCTATAGTAGGCAAACAGATATCAACCGTCGCTACTTCAACAACCAAATGTCCACCCTCCAGCAATATAATCCTTACGGGTACGGAGGATACGGTTATGGAGGCTACCCAGGGTATGGCGGGTATGGCGGTTACGGTGGTTACGGCTACGGTGGCTACGGCGGTTATGGGTACGGTGGTTATCCTGGTTATGGCTATGGTTACGGCATGATGCAGGAGCAGTACCAAGCGCTTTACGAGAGTGCATACGACCCTGATAAGACACTCGATATGCTAGGACTTAGCATCGCCTATGGCAAACGACTCACTTGGCCAGATGACCGCTTCCAATTCCAGGCTGGCATCAATTATACTATGTATAGGATGAAAAATTGGAGCTCTATCTACTATAACTTTGGGATGAAGAATGGTATAGCTAATGATATCAACCTCAGCCTTACCTTATCCCGTAGCTCTATAGACAACCCAATCTATACAAGAATGGGCTCCGACTTTACCCTCAATCTCACCTCCACCCTTCCCTACTCCCTCTTTGATGGGATAGACTATTCAGATCCTAAGCTTTCCGACGGTATCCGAAATAAGTTTATTGAGTACTACAAGATCAAAGGAAAGGGTCAAGTATTCATTCCACTTCTAGATCCTTCGGTCAATAAACGCACCCCCGTGCTAATGTTTAGTGCAGAGTCTGGTATTATCGGTAGCTACAATGCCCATAAGCGCTCCCCATTTGGCACCTACTATATGGGAGGTGATGGCATGAGTGGATACTACACCGGCTACCTAAATGAGATGGTTGGCCTTCGAGGCTACAAAAATGGTAGCATCGCCGGTGGTAGTGGCATGGGGGCCTATGCCTATAGCAAGTTCTTTATGGAGCTACGCTACCCAGTACTTTCAGAAAATAGCACCATGATTTGGATCCATACCTTTGCCGAAGCAGGTAATGCGTGGGAGCGAATTCAAGATATGAATCCATTCCAACTTAAACGCTCCGCTGGAGTTGGCGTCAGAGCTATGTTGCCAATGGTAGGACTTATGGGCATTGACTGGGGTTATGGCTTCGATACCCCCGATGGTAGCAACACCCGAGGTGGTAGCAATATCCACTTTATCCTAGGTCAGCAGTTCTAGACTACCAATTGGCAGCAGAAAATTAATTATTCACCAATAGACGAAAGGATTGAATATGAAAAAGAACCTGATACGAATAATGACTGCCCTTACAGTGTTGGCACTCGCCTTCACAGTAGCAAAGGCACAAGAGCCTGCGGTACGCAACTACGCTCTCATAGATATGCAGTATCTCCTTGAGCAGATACCTCCATATAAATCAGCTACCGAAGAGATAGAGAAGAAAGCCAAAGCCTGGAATAAAGAGATCAATCAACTCAATAAGCAGGCAAAGCAACTCTACAAGAAGTACCAAGAGGACTATCCAAAGATGACACCCGAGGATCGTGTAAAGTGCGAGAATGCCATCGTACAAGTAGAGGAAAAATCTGCTGATCTACAAAAGAAGTACTTCGGCAGAGGTGGTGAAGCGATGAAACTACAAGAGAAGCTCATCAAACCGATCCAAGACTCCATCTACAAAGCGGTAAAGCTTATCTCCGAAAGGCGTGGCTACCAGATAGTCTTCGACCGTGCTAGCTCAGTCGGTAGCATCATTTATGCCGATCCCAAAGCCGACATAAGCAATGACGTCCTCACAGTGCTAGGATACTCAGAATAAATCAGTACATTTGCCAATAACTAATTAAGAGAATATACTAACCCTTAGAGAATAAGAATTAGAGATGAAGAAAATTTTATTGACTCTAGTAGCCCTAGTGGCTCTACCACTTGCTATGCTAGCTCAGGAGCAGAAGATAGCAGTCGTTGATGTGGCATCTATCATCACACAAATGCCAGAGACAAAAGCTATGCAGACCGAGCTAGACAACCTACTCAAGAAGTACGAAGATACTCACGTAGCTATGCAAGAGGAGTTTCAAAAGAAGTACGAATCTTATGCTGCAGAGCGTGATAGCCTTCTAGAGACCATCCGCACACGCCGTGAGCAAGAGCTTCAAGACCTCGCTAAGCGCATCGAGGATCTACAGCAAGTAGCGCAGCAAGACTACCAAAAGAAGCAGGTAGAGCTTCTCACACCTATTCAGAAAAAGGTACAAGAGGCTATCGCAGCAGTTGGTAACGAAAATAACTACACCTACGTTGTCGATGCATCAACTGTGATATTTATGAATAATAGCACAGCCATTGATGCCACTGCCAAAGTAAGAGCTAAGCTAGGGCTATAATTAGCAAGAATCATACAGAGATAGAGGCTACTCACACCCGTGGGTAGCCTCTTTTTATTACCTCTCAATACCAACTGGGAGAAAAATAACCACCATAAAGTAGTGCCATATCAAAAAAAATGGCTAAGTTAGCAAAGTAATAGAGAAATGATCAACTAACAACATTAATATAATCATAGATAAACCAAATAAAAGCCAAACACATTATGACTAAAACACTAACATTCAACGAGCTGAGAGCCTTCAAAAACACTCTTCCTCATGGCACAATCGCTAGAATCGCCGACGAACTAGGCATCAAAGAAGAGACCGTACGCAACTACTTCGGAGGTAGCAACTTCACCGAGGGCGAGCCAACCGGTGCTCACCTAGAGCCAGGCCCTGATGGAGGGATAGTAGTACTTGATGACCTCACCATTTGGGACAAAGCCAATGAGATCGTGGCAGAGCTAAAGGAATAAAAGCGATCAAAAAACAAAAACAGAGAAGAGCGACCTAGGTACATTGCACCTAGGGCGCTCTTTTCATATACCAATATCATCACTAAGGCAGACAAGTAAGTAGCTCAGGGATATTTACTATCTTTGTAGGCAAATAATGAGTTGCATTATGAGATACATACCCATACAGATAGTGCTACTGCTCACTCTGCTCATTAGTTGTAAGTCAGAGGAGCAGCACAAGTTCATACAGCCCAAAGAGCTACAGGAGGTAGGCAAGCTAGAGCTAATAGAGTACCGTACCGAAGAGATATTTGTCATCTCCTCCGACCAAAAGAGCCTAGAGAGCATTCAGTCCCTTGAGGATGTAGGCAACTACCTCAGCAGTCTCTTTGAGATTGGCGACCGCATAGGCATCTACTCCTTCGACTTCTACTCCATCGCCTACATCAACCTCTACAACCTCCAGGATAGCGACCTCCAGTACGACCAAGAGAGCAAATCCATTCAGCTCACCCTACCCCCAATTGAGATAGAGCCCATCGGGCGAGGAGGCACCCTCAAGCTACTCCACGAGCGGGTCAATGGCAATAAAAAGTCCATCACCAGCGAAGAGCGACAGAATATGCAGCGGCAAGCCGTGTCACTTGCCAAGCAAAACCTCCTTCCCGGCACCCCCAAATATCAAGAATTAGTAAGTAAGGCACAAAGCAAAGCCCAAGCCTACTTCACCAGCATTCTGAAATCGAGAGGTTACGAAGAGATACAGATCAGATTTACTCAGCCCTATGAAAAAGAAAACTAAGTGGCTCCTCGCCCTCATCATCATAATCCTTACAGCACTTTTGCTCATCATCTACCTACCCAAAAGGCAAAAGGCAGAGAAGAAACCCGATATATTCCTCTCCGTAGCAAGCGACCTCCGAGAGATGGTTAGGCTTACCACCATCGAGGGCGAGCGCATCGTCCCCATCAAATACCGAGGCAATGGAGTATCAGCATTCGGCATCGGGCACTACCGCATACGCATCTCCTTTGACATTGAGAATATGCAGCAAGCAGTCCAAGGCGACACCATCTACCTTCTTCTCCCTGAGCCTCAGGTGCAGATACTAGAGCACGAAGATGATGGCTTCACCATCTACGATGAATGGGGCAATAACTTCGCCACCCGCATCTTCGGGGCCAAGCTAAGCGTCGCCGACGAAAACGAGATGAAAAGGCGCGCAATGCGACAGCTCCAAAACGACCTTCGTCAAGATGGCAGCACAGAGCGGGCTAAAGCAGAAGCGAGGGAGCTGCTCCACAAAATGTTTGGCATGGTCCCAGGCACCGTCATTGTACTAGACTCGTCCGCAGCCCTTCCCACTACAGCCCGACCAATTCCATTAGATCAACCAACACTCAACATACAGAAACAAGATGAGATACAGTAGACGCAAGACCACACCAGCACATATCGGCAATATCACCATAGGTGGCGATGCCCCCATTGTGATACAGTCCATGACCAATGTAGATACCAATGATATCGAGGCATCCGTAGAGCAGATCCTCCGACTAGAGCAAGCAGGGGCAGAGCTGGTACGCCTCACCGCTCAAGGCACAAAGGAGGCCAAGGCACTTGGAACTATCGAGTCAGAGATCAGAGCAAAGGGAGCCAAGGTGCCGCTCTCAGCCGACATTCACTTCAATCCCAAAGCTGCCTACGAAGCCGCACTCCATGTAGAGAAAGTACGGATCAACCCAGGCAACTTCTACGACCCGGCTCGCAGATTTGAGAAAATAAGCTTCACCGACGAAGAGTACCGAGCAGAGGTAGAGGCACTTCAATCCAATTTTGAGACCTTCCTCCACCACTGCCAAGCACACCATACCGCACTCCGGATAGGCGTCAATCACGGCTCCCTCTCCGATAGGATCATGAGCCGTTATGGCGATACTCCGAGTGGTATGGTAGAGAGCTGTATGGAGTACCTCGAAGTGTGTCACCGCATCCACTTCCACGATGTAGTCATCTCCATCAAGAGTTCCAACCCACTCGTAATGACCGAAACGGTGCGAGCACTCATTAAGCGAATGGATCAAGCCGGTATGCACTACCCACTCCACCTAGGCGTCACCGAAGCTGGAAATGGCGAGGATGGGCGCATCAAAAGTGCTATCGGCATAGGAGCCCTCCTTGCCGAAGGCATTGGAGATACCATCCGCGTAAGCCTTTCGGAAGAGCCCGAGGCAGAGATCCCAGTTGCCAAAGTGCTACTCCGCTGTGTAGAGGAGTTGGCCACTGCTGCACCGCTCCACTTCACTGCCCGTTGCCAACCATTCAGAAGTGAGGAGAAACCACTTGTCGTAATGGATGCACCCCCCCACTTCACACAGCTACACCCAGCAGACCGACCAGATATAGAGGTGACCGAAACAACACCCATCATAAGAGTGACAGACCAAGAACTCCTCTCAGGGCAAGTGCCAGAGATACCAGCTGGTCATCGTCTAGTGGTACGCCTAACCGATACAAACGCACCCACAATGATGCTCGAAGCACTCGATCATACCCTTCCACTACCCTATATATTAGAGATAGATTGCACCCGCCACTCCCTTGAGGAGCTACCCACATGGCTAGGCTTCCAACTCGGCGGGGCACTGATGAGAGGACAGTTAAGTGGTCTATACCTACGCGGCCACGAGAGCGATGCCCTCTCCCTCTGTAGTATCGCCTTTGGCCTACTTCAGGCTTCTCGACGTCGGATCTCACGCACCGACTATATCTCTTGCCCAAGTTGCGGGCGTACTCTATTTGACCTCCAAAGCACCGTCGCCAAGATCAAAGACGCCACTAAACACCTGCGAGGACTCAAGATCGGAGTGATGGGCTGCATCGTCAATGGCCCTGGCGAAATGGCCGATGCCGACTACGGCTACGTAGGAAGTGCACCAGGCAAGGTCGACCTCTACAAGGCTAAGGAGCGCCTCAAGAGAAATATCCCTCAAGAAGAGGCCGTCAAGGAATTAATTGAACTGATCAAGGCCCACGGAGACTGGAAAGATCCAGAATAACCTTTATATCATAATAAGACAATGGAAATAAAACAACTGACACTATCAGGACTACAATTGGTAGGGACCAAAAGATACGACGACGAGCGAGGATACTTTATGGAAGTCTTCAAAGAGGCCGAGCTCACGGAGCAACTCACCGACCACCCCCACTTTATCCAAGATAATATGAGCTGCTCACACCGTGGAGTATTCCGTGGTATGCATACCCAAGCAGCCCCCATGGCCCAAGCTAAGTTGGTACGCTGTGTATCGGGTCGCATCATTGACTTCGCTATGGACATAGACCCCACTTCGCCTACATTTGGAGAAGTCTATGGCGTAGAGCTCACCCCAGAGGGTGGCCTAGCCCTCTATATCCCCAAGATATATGCACACGGATTTTTGGCACTAGAGGATAATAGCCGAGTACTATACAAAGTCGATGCCCCCTACTCGCCCACCCACGAGCGGGCATTCAACTACCAACACCCACAGCTCATCACAGAGCTCCAAAAGTACCTCCCCCTCAACCAACTCATCATCTCAGACAAAGACAAAGCCGCCCCCGCCCTCCTCAAATAACCATCGGCATAATCAACAAGGGTAAGCTCTAGGTACCTTCAAACGAAATTGAGGCGATGTACTTATTGACACAGCCCCATACCAAGGTCCTTCGGGCAATTGCCTCAACTAAGCATCTAGCGAGTTACAAACTTAGCAATTGCTGAGTTACAAACTTAGCCATCGCCGAGTTACAAACTCGCTGATGGCTGAGTTACAAACTCGCCACGCACCTTATTCCCAACACACCCTTATGCACCACTGCTCACCAATAGATGACTCAGAAATCTATACCACCCTACAAAAGGGAAGCGAAAGCCATCCTTATCGGCCAATAATTACCTGGTATCCATCACATGTTTGGATAGCTCCGCATAAAATGCTAAATTTGTCCATAATCAAAACTAAAATAGAAGGGGGAAAAGGGATATATTAATATGGAAGACCAAGCAGGTATTATCCGAAGTATCCTAGATACAGACCTATATAAGTTTAGCACCAGCTACGCCTATGCTAAGCTTTTTCCAAGAGCCAGAGGCAAGTTTGCCTTTGTAGATAGGGCAAATACCATTTACCCCAAGGGATTTGCGAGCAAAGTGGAGGAGCAGATCCAAAAGATGACTTCGCTTCGCCTAACAGATGAAGAGGCCGATTTCCTCAATCGTGAATGCCCCTACATTCCGCCATTTTATATTGACTACCTGCGGGGCTACCAGTTTGACCCAAAGGAGGTAGAGGTACACCAAGATGAGATGGGACACCTCCATATCACCGCAGAAGGATTGCTCTACAGGATCACTATGTGGGAAACCCCCATCCTAGCGATTGTCTCCGAGCTATATTATATCGTAACTGGGCAGGAGCCCGACCTAGAGCATGTGCGGAAGGTGACCATAGAGAAGGCCCAGATCATGAAGGAGCACCAGCTACAAGTATCGCTATTCGGTATGCGACGCCGGTTTAGTGCCGAAGTAGAGGATACGGTGACGCAACTTCTCAAGGAGTACGCTGGCGAAAGTCTGTATGGCACGAGTAATGTCTACTACGCCATGAAGCATCACTTAAGGGTCACTGGGACGCATCCACACGAGTGGGTTCAGTTTCACGGTGCTATCTATGGCTACAAGATGGCCAATTATATGGCGATGGAGGATTGGATCAATGTCTATGATGGCGACCTAGGCACGGTGCTCACCGATACCTATACCACCGATGTCTTTATGCAGAACTTTAGCAAAAAACATGCAATGCTCTTCACCTCTATGCGTCACGATAGTGGTGACCCCTATGCTTTTGTGGAGAAAGCCATTAAGAGGTACGAAGAGCTGAAGATCAATCCTATGCTGAAGTACATAGTCTTTAGCGATAGCCTTACCATCCCTAAGGCGGTAGAAATAAAGCAGTACTGCCAATCTCGGATTCCTGCCACCTTTGGCGTAGGGACCAACCTCACCAATGATGTAGGCAATGATACGGTACCACGAAACATCGTGATGAAGCTGATAGGCTGCCAAATCTCGCCCCGACAGAAGTGGCATCACTGCATTAAGCTGTCGGACGTGGAAGGAAAGCATATTGGCGACCCCGAAGAGATAGAATTGGCGCAGAGAACACTCGGAATCGAGATATAAACCAGAGGATAATATAATATACCATGGAAAACAAACAGACTAGAAGAGGCGAACTACCCGAGAATGCGTATCGCCCACTGAAGCAAGGAGAGAGCTACCACCCTGTGGTAGGACCTGAGCAAAATCCTAAGCAAGCAACTGCATACAGTGTCGGCTGGGGATTGATTATGGCCGTGATATTTAGTGCAGCGACAGCCTATCTCGGACTTAAGGTGGGGCAGGTGTTTGAAGCGGCCATCCCTATTGCCATCATCGCTGCCGGGCTAACCACAGCGACGAAGCGCAAGGGAGCTCTTCTGGAAAATGTGATGATTCAGAGTATTGGAGCCTCTAGTGGTGTAGTAGTGGCTGGAGCTATCTTTACCATCCCTGCCATCTATATCCTCAAGGCAAAGTATCCTGAGATGACGGTTAATTTCCTTGAGATATTCATTAGCTCGCTCCTCGGTGGTGTATTAGGGATACTGATGTTGATTCCTTTTAGGAAGTACTTCGTGAAGGATATGCACGGCCAATACCCATTTCCAGAGGCTACCGCCACTACTCAGGTGCTACTGAGTAGCGAAAAGGGAGGTGCACAGGCTAAGCCATTGCTTCTCTCCGGCCTGATCGGTGGTCTTTACGACTTTGCCGTCTCTACCTTTGGGACATGGCATGAGGTATTTAGCTCTAAGGTACTCTCCTTTGGACAAACCATTGCCAGTAAGGCAAAACTAGAATTCAACATCAATACTGGAGCTGCGGTGATGGGGCTTGGCTATATCATCGGGCTAAAGTATGCTACTATTATATGTGCTGGCTCGGCACTTGTATGGTGGGTGATCGTGCCTTTGATGAACTTGATATGGGGCGGTGATATCATCACCTTTGGAGACCCCAGCATCACACAGTCAATCGGCGAGATGAGTGCCACGGATATATTTTTCCACTACGGGCGGAATATCGGTATCGGAGGTATTGCTATGGCAGGTCTCATTAGTATCTACAATAATCGTAAGATTATCTCTAGTGCTGTAGGCCTAGCAAGAAGAGAGCTAAAGCAAAAGGGCAATAACGAGGAGGCCAGCCTCCCACGTACCGATCGTGACATCTCTATGAAGATGGTGGTTTGGGGCATCCTATTGGCACTTGTTTGCATCGGTATCTTCTTTTACTTCGGGGTAGTACAAGGGGATCTCCTTTGGGCAGTCATTGCTCTGATATTAGTGACTCTAATCGCCTTCCTATTCACAACGGTGGCAGCAAATGCAATCGCTATTGTTGGCTCCAACCCAGTATCTGGCATGACGCTGATGACCCTTATCGTAGCGAGCGTAGTGCTAGTAGCGGTAGGTATGGAAGGACCTAGTGGTATGGTTTCGGCACTAGTAATCGGGGTGGTGGTTTGTACTGCCCTCTCTATGGCGGGTGGCTTTATTACTGACCTTAAGATTGGGTACTGGCTGGGAACAACGCCAAAGGTTCAACAGAGCTGGAAGTTTCTCGGCACTCTTGTCTCTGCAGCTACCGTTTGTGGTGTGGTAATTCTTCTCGAAAAGGCCTATGGCTTCTCTGGAGATCACGCTCTTCAAGCGCCACAAGCCAATGCAATGGCGGCACTCATTGAGCCACTAATGACTGGCTCTGGAGCGAAGTGGTTACTCTATGGCATCGGTGCAGCTTTGGCTCTGATCCTCACTTTTGCCAAGGTGCCTGCACTACCTTTCGCACTTGGTATGTTTATCCCCTTACACCTTAACCTACCTCTATTGGCAGGTGGATTTATTAGCTGGTATCTAGGTAGCAGGACGAAAAATGAGCAACTCAATAAGGCTCGCCAAGACAAGGGCACTCTACTCGCATCTGGCTTTATCGCAGGAGGTGCATTGATGGGTGTGGTGAGTGCGATCCTGAAGCTAGCAGGTGCCGAATTGATGCTAAAAGCATGGCAAGCTAGCCCATGGAGCCATGTACTGACAGTGGTGATGTACGCTGCTTTATTTAGCTTCCTATTACTTGCTAGTAAAAAGGCGAAGCCCGAAGCATAATTTAGTATACCTTATATATATGAATAAAGAGATAAAAGGTCTAGAGATCGTCCAGGAGGTGATGAGCCACTTGGGTCTGGAGAATAAGGAGCTGAAAAACCTTTATGATCCTATGGCCTATATTATGGACTTAGGAGGAAAGCGGATTAGGCCACTGGTGTTGCTACTTTCCTACCAAGCTTATAAGCCCAATGGAGAGGTGGAGGCTGTAGCACCTGCTATGCGGGCAATTGAATTATTTCACAATTTTACGCTCCTCCACGATGATGTGATGGATGATGCTCCAATACGGCGGGGAAAGCCATCGGTTTATAAGAAATGGGGCACCAATACTGCTATCCTTTCGGGCGACGGTATGCTAATAGAGGCCTACAAGCATCTAGCACAGCTTTCGCCTGATAAGCTACCTCATGCCCTTGAGATCTTCAATGGTATGGGGAGTGCGGTTTGCGAAGGACAGCAGTATGATATGGACTTTGAGCAATTACCTCTCAGCGAGATGAGTATGAGTAACTACCTCGGGATGATACGGCTCAAGACCTCTTACCTATTTTGTGGTGCAGCTTCTCTAGGGGCTTATCTCGCTGATGCCCCTGAGGGCGACAGGGAGTTGCTTTGGGAGGCGATCGAAAAGATGGGACTAGCCTTTCAGATCAAGGATGATTACCTAGACATCTATAGCAAGCCGGGATTTGGCAAGGTGCAAGGTGGCGATATTCTTGAGGGCAAACGTACTTGGCTACTTCTATCGGCTTATGCCAAGGATAGCAAGGAGGTACTTGCCGCCCTTGACCTGAAGGAGGATGAGCAAAAGATTGCTCGGATGACTCAGCTATACAGCAACCTTGGGATTCGCGAAGCGGCCCTTGAGGAGGTGGAGCGACAAAGCCAAGAAGCGACTAGAATACTCGACCAGCTATCAGTAGGGAAGGAGCATATTGAGCCTCTTCGTCAGCTATTTCTCAACTTAGTTAAAAGGGAGGTGTGATGATCCCAATCATTGACACGCACACTCATCTATACTATCAGGACGAGTCGCCACGGCTCGACTTTTCTAAGGATTTGAATGAAGTGATAGCGAGGAGTAAGGCGGCAGGGGTAACCCTGGCACTTTTGCCCAACATTGACAGTGAGAGCTATCCATTGATGATGGCACTTGCTGAGCGATACCCCGACTATTGCCGTCCAATGATCGGCTTACATCCTACGAACATTGATGAGCGATGGAAGAGTGAACTACGCTTTGTGGAAGAGAAGTTGGCTTCGTCAAGTGAATCCTTTATTGCTATTGGTGAGATAGGACTCGACTACCACTGGAGTATGGAGTATCAAAAGGAGATGACTGAAGCCTTTAGACGCCAATTGGATTGGGCAGTAGAGTATCATCTTCCAGTGAGTATCCACAGCAGAGATGCAGAAGAGGAGACCATTGACCTTCTTGCCACCTATCAATCTAAAGGACTCCAAGGCGTTGTCCACTCCTTTGGTGGGGACAAACGACAACTAGAGCGAGTAAGAGATGAGCTCCCCAACTTTATGGTAGGGGTTAATGGGTCTCTCACCTTTAAGAATAATACGCTCTTCTTGTATCTCAATTGCTTTCCAATTGAAAGGGTGGTGGTAGAGACCGATGCCCCGTTCTTAGCACCAGTACCCTATAGAGGCAAGCGAAATGAGCCCGCCTTCCTTCTGCAAGTGGTGGATAAGCTACAAGAGGTATACCAGCTACCGGAAGAGGCTGTGAGGCAACATCTATTGGCTAATTCAAAAAAAATATATAACTTGCACATCTAAATAACCTGGCACAATAATTCATATATTATCAACGAGTTATGAGAGCTAAAGGTGGATAGGAAGTGTGATTAAAATCAAATAAACAGCAAAAAACCGCCCCAAAAGTGGGTAGATACAAAGAAATAGATTAGATTTGTAGAGGAATTGGACAACGGCCTGTCCGAAGTAAATTGGAGAGATGCTCGAGTGGTTGAAGAGGCACGCCTGGAAAGCGTGTATACGCCTAAAGCGTATCGAGGGTTCGAATCCCTCCCTCTCCGCATTAATGTAATATGAATAAGAAAGTAATTTATCACTAAACTTAAAAAGAGAACTTACAATGAAAAAATTTCTAGCAAGTATCGCACTGTTTGGATTGCTGTCTTTTGGCGCAGCAAACGCAGTCTTTGCACAAGACGAGGCACAGGCTTCCGACTCTGAGGTGACTACAGAAGAGGTAGCAGCTCCTGCCGAAGTAGCTGATCCTGTAGAGGAAGTGGTTGCTGAGGATATCCCAGTTGCAGACGAGGGTGGCTTTCACCAAGCACTTAAGACTAAGTTTATCGAGGGTGGTGCAGAGTTTATGGCTGCTATCGCTATCGTACTTATCCTTGGTCTAGCATTCTGCCTTGAGAGAATTATCTACCTCAACCTAGCAGATGTTAATAACGAGAAGTTCCTAGACGAGATTGACGCAAAGCTTCAAGCAAATGATATCAATGGCGCTCTTGAGCTAGCACGTGATACTAGAGGCCCTGTAGCTTCAGTAACTTTCCAAGCTATCAGTCGTATTGATCAAGGCATTGAGGCTGTAGAGCGCTCAATCACTGCTTATGGTGGTGTACAGGCTGGTCTACTTGAGAAGAACATGTCTTGGATCACTCTATTTATCGCTACTGCTCCATCACTAGGATTCTTGGGTACCGTGATCGGTATGGTGACCGCTTTTGATAAGATCGAGCAAGTAGGTGACATCTCTCCTACAGTAGTAGCAGGAGGTATGAAGGTGGCTCTTATCACCACTATCTTCGGTCTGATCGTTGCTATGATCCTTCAGATCTTCTACAACTATATCCTATCTAAGTACGAGGGTGTACTCAACAAGATGGAGGATAGCTCTATCACACTTGTAGATACTATCGTAGCTCACCAGGAGAAGTTTGCACGCAAATAATCACAAAAGAAAGGAAACATTATGGCAGTAAGTAAAATCAGAAAGATTTCTAGCTTTTCGCTACTTGCTCTAGCCATCCTTACTATAATAGTAACTATCGCTTTCTTTGCAGGAGGGTACATTGACCCTAATGCTGTAAAGCCAGAGCCAAAGTTTACTAATGCAATATTCTATCTAATGTACTGCGCACTGGGCGTTACGCTCCTAGCGATGATAGGATTTGCTATTGTGGGATTTGCTAGCAACCTCAAAGACCCTAAGAGGCGTCGTGCCTCACTCACAGGTCTTGTATCATTTATCGCAATTGTTGTGCTACTAGTGATTACGTATGCCATAGGCTCTACTAATCCTGTATCACTGAGTTCAGATTTCCAAAAATACAATACAGACTTTTATCTCAAGTTTGCAGATATGTGGCTATATAGCATTTACGTAGTGCTTGGCATCAATATCATTGCACTTGTAGTATTTGCTATTAAAGGGGCTCTAAGCTCAAAGAAGTAAGAAGTAACACTTAAAAGAAAGGATTTAAAATGGCACGTGGAAAGAAAAAAGTACCCGGTATCAATGGGTCTTCAACCGCCGATATCTCTTTTATCATGCTACTCTTCTTCCTACTAACTACATCTATGGGATCAGATAGTGGTTTGGCAAGACAATTACCACCATCTGTGCCACCAGATCAACAAGATGTGGCCATTGACGTTAACCGCCGAAATATGCTCCGAGTATTGGTTAATACTCGCGGACAGATCCTTGCCAATGGCGAGGTGGTGGATCTTGACGGACTACGCGAGAAGGTAAAGGAGTTCGTTCTCAATGAGAATGATCGTGCCGACCTTGCAGAGCGTACAGTGGAGACATTTGCCTTGGTTGGTGCACAGAAAGTAACTAAGAACCACGTTATCTCACTGACTAACGATGTGGACACTAAGTATAGTGACTATATCTCAGTACAAAATGAGCTTACCAAAGCTTATATGGAAGTGAGAGATATGATGTGCAGGAGGTTCTTTGGTGTATCACTGGAGGATGCTTCAACAGCACAACAAGAGGTAATGGTAGATATGTATCCTCAGAAAATATCTGAGGCTAACCCAAAAGAGTACGGTAAGAAAAATAAGTAACGAGTACACATTATGAGCAGATTTACGAAAGGTGGCACCCGTGAAGTACCAGAGCTGAATACCATGTCGCTTCCCGACTTGATTTTCGCTTTCCTATTCTTCATTATGATGGTAACCTCAATGCGTGAAGTGACTATGATGGTACAGGTTTCACTTCCCCATGCTACAGAACTAACGAAGATGGAGAAGAAGTCACTAGCTACTTATATCTATATGGGTCAGCCACTTCAGATGTACCAAGATAAGTATGGTACTGAGGCTACAATTCAACTAAACGATAAGTTCGCGACTACAGCTGAGATCTTTGACTATATTGCACAGGAGAAGTCGTCTATGTCAGAGGCAGATGCCCCTTATATGACTACTATCCTTAAGATTGACAAAGACACTAAGATGGGTCTTGTAACTGACGTTAAGCAGAGACTAAGAGAGGCAGATGCACTAAAGATATTCTATAGTGCAGTGAAGGGTGCCAATAATTGATACCCATTTATCCTGCCAACACATAAAGGCTACATCGCTCCTACTCGAGTAGGAGCGATGTTTTTTTATATCCCTCCCTCACACGACATGTTCCAAAAACATTAGTACCAATACAATGGCACTGCGGTTTTAGCATCTTAGTACTGGAGTACCGAGGTACTGAAACTATTGCTTTGACCAATAAACCTTATGTTTTCAAGGATGGGTCACACTCATAATACCATAGGTAAGATAGAATAGCCACACTAGGGGGTGGATAAAAGGAAAGCGTGGTAAAGTGCTAGCACTTCACCACGCCTGTGACCTCGGAGGGGCTCGAACCCTCGACCCATTGATTAAGAGTCAATTGCTCTACCAACTGAGCTACGAAGTCATTTGTCCTTGAAAGGTTGTTACCTCTCGCTTGCGAATGCAAAGGTAATACAAAATATCTATTTGACCAAAAAATCGGACTTATTTTTTCACCTTATCCGGATTTCGCTTAATATATTCGCTCCAAGAGCTACTGCTAGAGCTCTTATGCGGACGCAGTTGCTGCAGATGATGAGTCAGTGCCACCGCCACCGCATCCGTTGCATCATTCTTCTCCATCATTGCCTCCTCCGGTATCTTCAGCATATATTGAAGTAGAGCAGCCACCTGCTCCTTGCTGGCATTTCCCTTTCCCGTCACCATACGCTTTATAGTACTAGGTGCATATTCCGTAACAGCGACACCCGCCTTAAGAGCCGCCACCATTGCCGCCCCCTGTGCACGTCCAAGTTTCAAAGTCGTCTGCACATTAACACCATAGAAAGGCGCCTCCAGAGCCATCGCCGTAGGAGCATACCGTGAGATCAAAGCCTCGACCGCCTCTTGAATCTTCAGAAGGCGATCGTAGTGCGACTTATAGCGATCCAGACGAAGGATTCCCATCGCCTCGAGAGTCGGTTTATTACCCGCTATCCGCAGTACCCCGTAGCCCATCACAATGGTACCCGGGTCAATACCTATAATTACTTGCTGCTCCATTATTCTCTACATACTCCACAAAGTTAGTTATAAATGCCCAATCTACCTCAAAGGTATTTAGTAACTTTGCCCAACGTAATCAATACTCAATAGATCGACATAAAATATGACACGACGTAAAACAACATTCCTAGCCCTCCTACTTCTCACCCTTGCGGGTATCTTCGTAGGAGTGACACTGTACAAACAGTCTCAAAAAGCAGAAGCACAAGAGCGATACGCAGTGATCCTCTCACTCGACGGCTTTAGGTATATGTACCTAGATGAGCTCTCCACCCCCAATCTCGATGCCATTGCAGCGGAAGGGGTGTCCGGCTCCCTACAGCCCTCCTACCCCAGCAATACCTTTCCCAACCACTATAGTATGGCCACAGGGCTTTACCCCGAGCACCATGGGATTGTCAACAATCGTTTTTGGGTCGATGAGCTCAATGACTATTACAAACTCGGAGATAGCGCTCGCGTATACAACCCCGCCTTTTATGGCGGAGAGCCCATCTGGAATACTGCAGAAAAACAAGGGATAAAAGCTGGCTCCTACTTCTGGGTAGGCTCAGAGACCGCTGTGCAAAACATGCGCCCTAGTTATTGGAAAAAGTACGACGCCGAGACCTCCTTTACAGCTCGTGCCGACTCCGTCATCGCTTGGCTACAAAAGCCAATCGAAGAGCGTCCTCGCCTCATCACCTGGTACATCCAAGAGCCCGATCACACAGGCCATACTTATGGTACAGGGAGCGACCAGCTCAAGGCTATGGTCTCCACCGTTGATAGCGTGGTAGGCTACTTCAGGAGCGAGCTAGCCAAACTTCCTATCGCTTCGCAAGTAGACTTCATCATCGTCTCCGACCACGGCATGAAAGATTACGAGCCCGATAAAATCGTCAACCTTATGGATTATCTCCCTGCCGATAGCTTTAGGTACATCGTAGATGGTACCCCCACCCTACTCTATACCAAGCACCCAGAGTATATCGATGAAGCGATGAAGGTATTAGAAAAAGTACCACACGTCACCGCCTACCGAAGAGCCGATGTGCCCGCACGCTTCCACTATAGCGAAGGGGATAGACTTGGTGATATCGTAGTGATGCCCGAACTAGGTGGCTATATCTTCTTCAGAGAAAAGCCAGAGCTCAAGCTCCCTGCCGGTCATGGCTTCGACAACACACTACCCGAGATGCAAGCCATCCTCTTTGGCGTTGGCCCTTCATTTGCCAAAGGCAAAAAAGTAAGCCAAGTGCCCAACGTAGCCATCTACCCTCTCCTCTGCCACATACTTCAGCTAACCCCAGCGCCCAATGATGGCACCGAAGAGGATGTACAGAAACTCCTAGGCCATTAATTGGTTCCACAATTAAAAGATATCGGGCAAGCCCTTTTAGCTTAAAGGACTTGCCCGATATTATTTTACCTACTTTATAGAGAGCCGATTAGTGGTGTGCTAGATAATTAGCTACGCTATCGTGACTCTCCTTGATTGCCTCCTGGCCATCATTCCAATTGGCAGGACATACCTCACCATACTCCTCATAGTGCTGGAGGGCATCCACCATACGGAGCACCTCATCCACATTGCGGCCGAGTGGCAGGTCATTCACAAGCATATGACGCACAATACCCTTCTTATCGATCAGGAATAGACCACGGTAAGCCACAGGGTTACCCTCAAAAATCAAATTGCCCTCCTCATCATAATCCTCCTCACCGGCTAGCACGCCAAAGTTCTGAGAGATCACCTTCGAGAAGTCCGCAATGATAGGATACTCCACACCCTTGATTCCACCTTCCTTACGATCCTGCGAAAGCCAAGCAAAGTGCGAGAATTGGCTATCTACAGAACAGCCAATCAGCTGCACACCACGCTTCTCAAACTCAGCAAGCTTAGCTTGGAATGCGTGAAGCTCAGTAGGGCATACAAAGGTAAAGTCCATAGGGTAAAAGAAAAGTACTACATACTTCTTTCCCTCAAATTGCGACAGGGTAAAGTTCTCGATAAACTGGCAACCCTTCACAGCCGTTGCACTAAAATCAGGTGCCTTCTTTCCTACTAATGTAAACATATCTATTTGTAAATCTTAATCCATCACACGCCCCTATAGAGAGAGCATCGTGACGGGGTGAATAAATAATAACTTCCATCCTTCGGAGAAAACTCTTCTCCTTCTCTATTACCAGTAACATCCATCCCTCCACAAATGTTTAGACAAACGAATAAAATAGTCTATAGCCGTTGCTTAATCAGCCTAAAGAAATAGGCAAGCTGAATAAAGAATGGAAACTTCCGCAACTCTCCTAGAGTAAAGAATTGGCAGAGTGAAAGGTGCGATACCACTTGGCAGTAACAATCATAGTAGTACTTTTCATCCCAATGCTCCCCAGTTAATTGGCCCTGATAAAAGGCAGTATAGCGATTATTGTGTGGAGCACCATCTATTGAAGGCTTAAAATGGTACTTCTTGATCCAATCATAGAACTGTCGAAGTGCTGAGAGCCTCAGCTCAGGGGCACTCCCAGAGCCAGATAGATTTTGAGAGGAAAGTCTGAAGGAAAATAGCATCTCACTGCTATTGGCCATCCCATTCTTTGCCAAATCTATCGACGTAGAGATATCCGAGCCCAAGGCATTGGGAAAATCAATAATCCCCACCCTCCTCAATACCGACGTCCTAAATAAAAAATTGCCAATACAGATAAATGCATCGCCACACCTATAATTATAGGCATACTCAAGCTGGCTAATCAATTCAGGAAAACTATGGTCAATCCCTATGACTTCGCCCTTTTCATCAATTTGCTCCACTCTAGCCCTTACAATATCCACAAACGGATACTTCCCCACCAGATCCATACACGCCTCAGCAAATCGTGGATAGTACACATCATCATCACCCGCCAGCACAAGGTATTCACCACGGGCATACGAAATACACTTCTCCCACTGCTTTACTAGGCTCTTTCCACCTATATTTTCGGCATTCTCGTAGTACCGAATTCGAGAATCAGAGTACCCCCCAACGATGGCCTTGATATCCTCTGGCGAAGAGTCATTTACTATCACCAACTCTATATTGGTATAAGTTTGGCCCAAAATACTCTCAAGAGACTGTGCTATCCATTGAGATTTATAAGCAGGCAATAAAAAAGAGATCAAAGGAGTTGGATGGTCCATAAAAGAGAATTTGTATAGCATTTGATCGTCCGCACCCCTCCCCGCCCAAAGGTACACAAAATAATTCATAACAGTTTCCACTAATAGTCGATTCCATAGGCTTTGCACGACATTCTCCAATAGGTTAAGGAAGATGATGAGTGAGTTAATAACTCAGTCACCGGCGAGTTTGTAACTCATCCATCAGCCAGTTTGTAACTCAGTCATCAGTGAGTTACAAACTCCGTAAATGCTTAGTTACAAACTCGACCGTCGCCCGCATACCATACGGGGTCATACAATATACACCACAAATCAGCGCCACTACAGTCTATCCCACAATTGGAGCAATTGCACGAAGGCGATCAGATCGCTTGCAAGGCGTGTGGATATGTCCAGTGAAAAGAATATCCTAAGCCATTGTAATAAAGATTTGCACCGTACAACATTCACAATCGGGATTTCTCATGGGCAGAATCGGGGAGTATCAAGGTGCATCTTTGCTACTATCGTGGAATTGTGGTAATTTTGAGTGATGATTGACGATGTGGCATCACCATACAGAGCTTATGGCGGCCCGTAAGTACTACCCTTTAGCAACTATCATATAGCAAAATGAGTAATAAAGAAACCGAAGACAGGGAGCTAAAACTACCATGGAGCAATAAGCAGCCTTGGTGGCTTAGGTTTTTGATACATATTGGACTTATTGCTGCAGCAGGATTATTATTTCTATGGGGAGCAATGCTCTTCCTTAATCTCTACACCCGACATGGTAAGGCGATTGAAACGCCAGATATAGTAGGCCTCTCACAAGAGGAAGCAGCTGAAGTACTAGACCATGCGCACCTCAATATGGAGGTGGTCGACTCGGTCTACGTTGAGGGGCAAATCCCAGGGATTATCCTCGATACCACGCCCAAAGCAGGCTCTCGCATCAAGCCACACCGCACCATCTTTGTGACGGTCAATACGATGAATGTCAAAAGCATCAAGATTCCACAGTTTGAAGAGCTCTCGGAGCGCTCTGTGGAGATGATGCTGAAAGGAGCTGGATTTAAGTACGTTACCATCGAGTACGTGCCTGGGCCACACCACCTACTGGTGCTTCACCTCAAGGATAACACAGGCAAATACCTCAATGCAGGTGACCGTGTGCCCTACGATACGCACCTGATTATGGAGGTCTCCTCGGCAGATGCGTATGAGTCGGCACTGCTAGATAGCCTACAGAATAGTTCGCCCGACCTTCTCCCCGACGCTCCATTGGAGGAGCCGTCTGGCGAAAACTGGTTTTAAGCAAGGATAATGGCGACAGACAAGTATCTGGATTACGAAGAGAGAGAGGAGGAGGAGCTACTCGAAGACGAGGAGCCAGCCCTAGAGGAGCAGCTCTACGAGCACTTCTCTTGTGTGGTAGATAAAGGGCAAACACCCCTACGCATCGATCGCTTCTTAGTGGATCGTATGCCCAAGGTAAGTCGCCATCGTATTCAGCAGGCGGCTGAAGCGGGAGCTATCTTTGTAGGCGATAGGGCGGTGAAATCCAATTACAAGGTGCGCCCCGGTGAGGTCATC
>OKRX01001115.1_pt1 | contig 20574 bp, 15 predicted proteins | sample 1601241 | NCBI WGS metagenome assembly OKRX01 (sample SAMEA3541500, study PRJEB24748) | human gut metagenome | biome: human gut; feature: human-associated habitat; material: faeces | place: China | collected 2012
TTTCTTTATTAGGGCATAGTTATCCCGATTTTCTTTTTTAGGTTCGTTACCAAACGAATCTATCAGAATAATATGGTTGGCATCCCTCACCTTATAGAATATATTGTCGCCACTCGAAGGATGTGCAAGCATCAATATGTTACCGTCAAGCATATGGAAAGAACCTCTTAACTTTTCCTGCTCGTTCTACTTTTCTTTGAATGTCTGTATCAACAAGTAGGTGCCATCAGCATTTAATGTGAGTGTTGTTTCAACATTTGACGGTAATACACCGTAATATGTTCCAGTAATAGAATCCAAGCTGGCTCTATTTTATAAAGCATATCATTCGATTTTAATTGAAATATATGCATATTGCCAAGTTTTCTATGATTATTGAAATATAGCGTAATACGTATAAAACCATTGATAGATCAGTATTTTGAGATAATGCTGCAATTCTATGAAATAAAATCAAATGTCAATCGTTCTTTAGATAAAACATAAAATAAAGACGTATGAAAGTATCAACAAAACGAGGCTATAAACCGCCTTAAAATTCGCCAGGGCTTATCAGAGGATATTTCCCTTGTATCTTTGAAAGTTTTTCCATATAAAATCCAAGCACTACGGGTTAGAGATGATTTATCCAGACGAGGAGAAGATTACCTGTTCTTACAACCTCGGCGGTCAGCTTGAAAAGGTTCATGGCTATAAGTCATACGACTACGACTATGTGAGCAAGATTGGCTATGACAAGTTTGAGCAGCGCATATATTTGAAGTATTGCAACGGTGCTGAGACCTTCTACACCGTAAGTTATCATGCTTACATACCTTTACTAAAATTTAACAATATTGTTATGGACAAAATAATAAAAATATTATCAAGTATAATTTGTTTTTTTTGCTTCGTCATTTATGAGTTTATCGATTATTTAAATATTTTTTTGTTTTTTTTGCCAAATTTTCCAGAATCATTTGTAACTGAAAAAAAATGGGAAAAAATATTACGCAAATTAATCAAAAAATCATAACATTATGAATATGAAATAACCAGTCTTTTTAGGAGATATTGATTAGGGCACGAAAAACCGCAAAGAAATTTTTAGGTATCACTGAAATTTCCAAAAGAGTCCAAAGACAAAGCAATTCAACTTGTTAAGTTCTCCTTCAGGGCTGATGTGCAAGCGAGAGAGTCGTATGTACGACGATGAGTCAGCTTGGCATAACAAGTTCTACAAGGAAGTAACCTCCAAGGTTGACGAAGACATTTTCAAACCGCTCTATACAACAGAGCGAGAGGATAATCGTGTCGGGTGTCCTCCTGAACGGGCAGTGAGCATATAAATAAACTGTGTCAGGCTATAATAATTATAACCTGACGCAGTTTATTTTACACTCTCGCATATTTGCATTTTATCCTTTCTTCTTCAGAGTATAGCTCTTACTATCCTATTTTTTAGGTTCGTTGCCAAACGAATCCTGTAAAAAACGCTTTTATCCCCTCTCACCTTATATAATATATTGTCATCACTCGAAGGATGTACAAGCATCAGGATGTTGTAGTCAAGCACTTGGAAAGTTCCTCTTAACTTTTCCTGTTTGTTCTACTTTCCATTGTATGCCTGTATCAACAAATAGGTACCATCAGCATTTAACGTGAGTATTGTCTCAACATCAGACGGTAAAACACCGTAATATGTTCCAGTAATAGAATCCAAGCTGGCTCTATTTTATAAAACATATCATTCGATTTTAATTGAAATATATGCATGTCGCCAAGTTTTCTATGATTATTTAAATATAGCGTAATACGTATAAAACCATTGATAGATCAGTATTTTGAGATAATGCTGCAATTCTATGAAATAAAATCAAATGTCAATCGTTCTTTAGATAAAACATAAAATAAAGGACGTATGAAAGTATCAACAAAACAAGGCTATAAACCGCCTTAAAATTCGTCAGGGCTTATCAGAGGATAATACCCACATATAAACTATTGGGATTTCACAAAAGGCAAACGAAATGCAGGTGGTATTAGTGGTGCTGAGCCTATAAAGAAATAAAATATGGAAAACTTTAAAATTGATTTATTTGAAAAAGAAACGGGGGAGTTATTTCCCTCGTTTCAAAAATTGAATCAAACAGACTGTAATATATGCTACCAACATTTTCGAAAGAATATTAAAGTATATGATTTACATGAGTCTGTTTTTGATAATTTTCAATCAAATGGTTCTTTTATTGAAAAGTATAATGCACTTGATGACCACTTTTCATTATTAGAATTATTTGCAGATTTGAATTTATGTTGTGATTTTATCTGTATTAATTGGGATGAGTTTAAAACAATAGATGTATTCCGTACAATAGATTTATATAATTATTTTAGTGATATATGGTTTCCTTCCGCCGATAATATAATAGTATTTCCCAGGAATATGACTATATTTATTATGATTAGGCATGATGGTGCAATCTATTATGTCAAATGTGATTAAATAATTGTAGAACTACCATATATAGAGAAACTTTTAATGAGTGAAACGCTGTTTCCAAAAATCATCTTTCTACAAAGGAATCAGCGAGCTGTTGGACAACAAAGAATAATTCGTCAACAACCAGTCATACAGACACATACAGCACTCTCCATATAAGGAAGCCCCGACAAGGCTTCCTTATTTGTACGCTCGGCATGAGCATTATCTAACGGGTGCAAGTCCCTAACAAGCCCTAATAGCGGGAATTGTATAGCCAATAGCAAGGGTGTCCACTGCGAGGTGGAATCTGAAAGAAGCTGGCGGCAAACATCTGACCTAACATACAGAAACTTCATATAAGGCATTTGACCATGGAGGGCACTGAAAAAGTAAAATCCACTTTCAGATTGAAAGTTAATGACGGATAAATCGTAACATTTTTCCGTTTTAGTCCTTAAAAATGGGGACTTTTTCAGTGCCCTCCCTGGGCTAAGAGCTTCTGCCCCTTCAGGTAGGGTGTGTGGGACAAACATTCGAAAGAGGAATATGACAACAGAATCATGGGAGCGAATGCGACAAACATGACAGCGAATGCGACAAACGTGGGAGCGAAAAAAAAGAGAAAAAATGTGTCTGCACATTCACGCCAAGAAACATGGGGCACTTCTGTTATTGACCGTATCAGCGAACAGTTACGTCGTGAGCTTCTTGGTCTTCGTGGATTCTCTTCGCAGAACATTCGTAATATGCGTTCTTTCTACGAAATATTGGAGGCAATATATAATTTGCTCGCCATTGGCGAGCAAATTACAAAAGTGTTGCGGAATTAAGGTTCCCTATTTTTGAATTTCAAATTTAGGGAAATAAAAGAGTGAATAAATTGCGTATCTGATACTACCAAGTCGTGAGAGTGTTAAAAATGAGGTCTGATTTGATGAAAAACCGAATTTTGTATCGCTGTTTGGAAACAAATCGTTATCTTTGTACCATAATTCAAAACAAAATGAGCATCAACAAGCTAAAAGTGGTGTTGACAGAAGAAGCACAAGCCTTTTTGGATGCGCAGCCATTCAAAGCTCAGCAGAAGATATACTACAACATCTTCAAGGTTGAGGAAGGAGTGATGAAAGTTGACATCTTCAAGAAACTGGAGAATACTGAGATATGGGAGTTTCGAACTCTCTACAATGGTATATGCTACAGGCTTTTCTCCTTTTGGGATACTGAGGAAGAAACTTTGGTTATTGCCACACATGGCATAGTCAAGAAAACTCAGAAGACACCACTAAAGGAAATTGCCAAAGCAGAAGAAATAAGAAAAGAGTACTTTAATAATAAAAATAAATAGCATTATGGCACAGATGAAATTGATACCAGCAGACAATATGAAAGATAAACTTTGGGGTAGAAGAGGAACACCAGAGCGTGAAGCAATGGAAACTAAACTCAAAGAAGATGTGAACGCCTATATTGTAGGCGAAGCCATACGCAAGGCTCGATTGGCACAAAACCTCACGCAAGAACAACTTGGTGAACGTATCGGTGTGCAGCGTGCTCAAATTTCAAAGTTGGAGAAAGGTACAAGTGTTATCACATTGCCAACAATGAGTCGTGTATTCCAAGCTTTGGGTATCGCAACAGCCACTCTTGATTTGGGTATAGCAGGCAAGATTGCGTTGTGGTAAGATAGTTAATAAATGAGTCCACTTGAAAAGTCCCGAATCATATTTTTTGTCTTTGTAACTTATTGACAATCAATAGCATGTTTTCGAAAAAATGACTTTTTAAATGGGCTCAAGACTTAACTCTTTCTTTTGAATTTAGACGAAAGGAGTCATATAGAATGGTAGCAAAAGAGTGTTGCCATCCTTCTGCAAATCCTTGCCATAAAACAGGTATTTTTGCAAGACAACTTTCGAGAACTTCTCACTAAAGGCATCAAGTGAGGCATGCGACTTATACCCCGAAGATTTAACCTCTATCGGACAAATCTTGGAACCACGAGACACCAAAAAGTCTATCTCATAATTGTGAGTAGTATCCTTAGGCCAAGTGTAGTAAAAAAGTTCATTGCCAGAAGCCGTCAGCATCTGTGCCACTAAGTTCTCATATACATAACCTAAATTGGCACTCAACTTATCGCCTAGTAGCTTATCGTAGATGACATTATCTGTAAATTCCTTGTCCCAAAACGCCAGAGTTATAAAAAGGCCTGTGTCTGCACAGAAGAGCTTGAACTTATTGGTATCTTTATGAAGCGACATACCTACATTAGGCTCATTGGCATGACTGGCAAACAATACGGTCTTGCTATCCTCCATCTCTCGCAACAGCCCCTGCAGCTTGCCATCCTCCACATTTCCTAAGACTGAATATGGCTTATAACGATTGCTATTTTGAGACAACTGAGCAGGAATATTCTTAAACAATTGCTCTATTCTACGCGAAGGATCTATCTTTTGGAAATCATCGAGATACAGACGAATAATATCACGTTTCACGAGATCCACCATACTCAGATTATTCGACTCCAGATATTCGTTTACAGCTTGTGGCATCCCTCCTACAAGTGCATATAGCCGGAGTTCTCTCATCTTGTCTCTATGGGCTTGTCCGAGTGACAGGCGTTTGTCGAAGAACTGCTTTAGAAGAGGTATAGAAGCGTAATCATCCAATGCCCATCTGAACTCTTCATAATCCATAGGATACAAGGCAACCCGTTCTTCCTCACTGGGAATAGTGATGTTTTTTGTATTCTTAGTAATACTGATAAGCGAGCCCGTCTCAATGTAATCATAACGCCCATCAGCCACCAAATACTTGATGGCTTGTCTTGCCTTAGGACAAGACTGAACTTCATCAAAGATGATGACAGAACGCCTATTGGTCAAGATGGTTTTATATATGGTTTGCAACTGAAGGAAGATAAAATCAATATCCATCAAATCATCAAACAAGGAAACAACTCGTTTTGATGCCTTATTGAAGTCTATAAGGATGTATGATTCATACTCTTTTTGTGCAAACTGTTCCACCAAAGTAGACTTACCTACACGGCGTGCCCCCTCTACAAGAATAGCAGTTTTACCATCCCTTGTAGCCTTCCATTGAAGCAATCTATCATACAATTTGCGCTTAAATATTCTATTCATATATTATTTTCTTTATTTTTTATATAAAAGTTACTGACTATTTGATACTTACGCAGTGCAAAGATACGAATGATATTGAAAATACGCAAATTTATTTCTATAAAATATACGAAAATACGCAAATTTATATTGCAAAATCCTTTAAAAATACGCAAATTTGGATGTTTTTCTTGTAGCAGCTCCCCAAAGTGGACACAAAAAATGATTATTAATTATTTATATTTTTAAAAGTACACATATCTATCAAATTTCGTTCCTTTTCATTTGCAAAAGTAGACAATCTCATCCATATTTGCAAGTTTTATCCCATAAAAGTGAACATTATTCTTTATTTTTCTCATTTCCTGCCATTTTCTTCCGTTCTGTGACGAACCTCGGTGTTGCATTAGCCTCTCGCATCCTATAGCCCAAAAACTTCTTGTAGGTTGGTTTTGCATCATACTTCTCTGTTTCTATGAACTGATGGTCAAAGTCAAAATCATACTCTTGACCGGATTCCAATTGACCAGTAGCAAGCAGGGCTTTGATCAATAAGCAGTTCATCTTGTCTGCTGTATTGAAATCATAGGATTTGCCAGAAGCAGGCTTATAGGTGATGTTCTTACAAGTCAGTTCTCCGATAGCACGCAATATGGCGTCTGCGATGCAAGTACGAAGAGTTGGATGAAGAGACAAATGTTTCGTAAGGTGTGTTGAAATATCCTTAATACATGAGCCACCACAAAGATATACGCACATCAGAGAACGTAGAATCTCACTATATTGATAACCAAACAATGTGCATCTCAATCCCAAGGTGGAATCTATGGTTTGAGCCAAAAGAGCATCAAATTGCTCCATAATAGAAAAAATTCCTCCAAAAGGAGTGACTTTTTCAGATTTTATTTGTATTTTGCCATGTCATTCAGAGTTTTATTTGTTATTTATTTTGCAACACTAAGATAAGTGAAATTTCTGACATGACAAAATCCTAAGCAATATATAATTTATATATTATTGTAAATAATTGTTAAAGACAAAAATGTGTATGCAACAAATTTGTTTGTTCCGAAAAGAATATCTACCTTTACACAGTAAATTTTAAGATATAACAATTATGATAGACAATCCTTCATACAATGGTATTGGTTCTTACTCAAGGACCGTACTTCGAACAACTCGCAAAGAGGCAGAAGACCGAGTTACAACCCAACGTTCAACACCATCAACTCCCTCTCCACGAGGACATGCTTAAGAATTATGTTTGATTATAAAGACGCTCAATTTTATACAGATTATTTTTCTTCTCTAGAAGGCTTTTCTGTTCTTGAGGAGTTTAATGTATCAGAGAATAAGGATGAAAAGAATCTTTATGTTGGTAGCATAGAGGTTCTGAATACGATTCATCCTTTGATTCTTCGTGTTGAAATTCCTTTTATGTTTCCACATGCCAAGTTGGTTTTTCGAACAAAATCACTTAGTGGCTATCCGCATCTGATACATACAGGTAAAGTCAACTATGGAGATTGGTTTTGCCTCAATACTCCTTTTGCCGAAACTCCAGAAGAGCAACTCAAACAGGAAATTACAAGATTAAAGGAGTGGATTTCTCACCAGATGCGTGAGGATCTTCCTCCAGTAATCAAAGATAGTTCGGTCAAAACTGCATTAGCCTTTGCAAATGCTTACGAATGGGAAAATCTTGATGAAGTAAAGGAGTTCAGCTCTAAAGCAATGCTTACTTTCGTAGGGGATTTTCATAATAACCCTGACTATTTTAAGGAGAACCTTGGCTATATCCACTGTATAAAAACTCCTGACAATAGGTTTTATGCAGTCGAGAATGAGGCGATTTGTAATTACAAACTTCCATATATCATTGTTGATCAAACTCCAGAATCATCTGAAACACTATCTGATTTTGTTCGTTTGATGGAGCAATATGAATGGGATGATAAAATATGCAAGCACCTTTTGCCAGAATTGAATATATCTAATGGATGGCAAAAAAGTAGCAGCCAGCCCATAGGAAGCAAAAAAGACTTTACAGAACCTGATGCTTTAAAACAATTAGAGCAACTTATTTCTGAACTTCAACAAGAGAGTTCATATCTTCCACAAGCCGAAGGCATTAGAATAGGAAAGAATCAATCTTCGAAAGAAGTAAAAAAAATAAAAGTTCTTCCTTCACAAAAACAAGTATTGTTAGATGAGATAAGTTCTATTAAAGAATCTGTCATTAAGAATCATGGCTATAATTCCTACCAAGGATTTAATATCCCAGATGAGACAAATATGACAGACGAAGAACTTGAAGAACAAGCTTATCTGGAATATATGGCAACTGATATCATTCCTTATGAATGGCATCATTTTGCATTTGGAATTAAGCATAACGATGGTATCGCATGGTATATACTCTTTACAAACATTGCATCCGGTAATTTTGAAAGTGTTTCATTCGATCTGGCATTGAAGGGATTTACTATACGAAAAATATCCTCTTATCCTCTAAATAGGTTAGGAACTCAAGTAATAACCAAAGAAATGTATTTTGGCAGAGGAGCTTTTTCACAGTTGCTTAATTCGAAAAAGATTGCTATCGTGGGGCTGGGGGCTATAGGATCAATGGTGGTTAGTTCTTTAGCGCACTGTGGTGCATCTAAAATTGGACTTTGGGATTTTGATATTGTAGAGCCTGGTAATATTTGCAGGAGTTCCTATACTTTAGGTAATATTGGCGAAAGTAAAGTAAGAGCCTTAGCATCTGTTATTAAATCCATCAATCCTTTCATTAAGGATCTGAGTATACATGGTTATTGGCGTTCTAATGGTGCTAATTATAACGAGTTTATAGGAGCCTCATTCTATGCCAATGTGAACTACAATAGTCAAGAAGAAGCTATAAAAGAACTTGATGGTTATGACCTTATCATAGACTGCACTGGTAGTAATGAGATGCTCCATTTTTTGAGTTATGCGGCTTCGAATATGGAGATTATCAGTATGTGTATAACTAATCATGCCAATGATCTGCTTTGTATCTCCAGCAAAGATGGTAATCCGTTTGAGCAACGTAAAACTTATCTTTCAAGAATAGAACAGGATACAAAGAACTTCTATGTTGAGGGGGAAGGTTGTTATTCACCAACTTTCCTGGCAAATAATTGCGATATCGCCTCTTTGGTCAATCTGGCACTTAGAGATTTGAACCTCAATATGGACAAAGGTCAATTAATGCATTCTACCATCTATTCATACTCTGATCGTGGAATCGTTGCTGATCGTATATCAACCTATCAACTTGACGGTTATGATATCCTATTGAATGTTTCAACCGAGACCCTGTATGATGCAGAAGAAATGAACGATTCTCCTGACGGAGCTATTGGTTATATTTTCGGTTCATATAGCAAAGATGGCAAACAGGTTATGATAACTCATATTGTTGATGCATGGAATGCCAAAGAACTTCTGACAGATGCGTTTAAAACTTCAAAAGGTATAATAGACTATATTGGTGACTATCGCTATTCTGGCGAAGAACCTGAAACTTATAGTGCATCTTCCTTTGAACTGATGGCATCAAAGGCAGGAGATGATTCTATCAATACGAACAACCCATTGTTAGCTGTAAGGAATCCTGATGGTTCGCTCTCTTTTTTCCTTTACATTAACAATGAGTTGGTTAAGTTTAGACAAAAGCTCTAACGACGTCTTCTGGGGTTTTTATTACTGCGAATGTTACTCCCGTGGCATTCGCAGTATTTCTTTCCGCTTCCACATGGACAAAGTTCACCTGCTGCAATATTGACAGGTCGATACACCTTTTGATTGCTGACACTATCTGTCCTCTCATCTTCTTCCTTGTTGGTATTGGACTCATTTCTAATATCAAATGGTATTGATGCGTGTTGGAGTCGTCTGAGAATGATACGGTGGATATCTTTCGTCATTTTAGAGTACTTGTTGTCAAGCATCTCTATCTCTGCTCTATCAAGATTCCCCATCATATAAAGGACAAATGTTTTCCACTCCATGTCATATACTTGAAGTATAACTTGTCTTTTGTATTCCTTACAGAAATACTCAAAACTTGCAATGGTTAACTCTACTTCCAACTTGATGGCAAAAGTATGCATAGACTCCGAAAATGGGATTAAAACTTCAGTTCTGTTAGGATTGTTTTTGGTACTTCTTGTAACCAGTTCTTTTGTCTTGTGGTATAAAGACATAAGATGGTTGTTTATTACTTCTGTACATACTTTTGAATCTTTGGTAATTTCATTAACAATCCTGTCAGCTACGTCTGCACAGAACAAAACAGCATTTCGCTGTTCATAGAATTTTTTCCTTTGAGGAGCAATAATATCATCCTTGCGAGCAGTTTCCTTTCTGCGTTTTTTAAAATAGTTTTCACGGTTCAACTGTGCTTTGTGAAAATATTTTCTTACCTCATCTGTAGAAATCTCATCAGTAGAATATGAAGCTCCCAAGTGTTCAAGAGAATCTAAATCTTTTTGATTCAGATTTTTTAGAATCTGATCTTCTAGAGATGCAAAGAAGACAGAAGAACCTGGATCTCCTTGTCTGCCGGAACGTCCTTTAAGCTGTCTGTCAACTCTGACGGATTCAAAAAGGTCTGTACCGATAACCATGAGACCACCAGCTTTTATTGCATCAGGCGATGGTTTTATATCAGTACCTCTTCCTGCTACGCTTGTTGATACGGTTATTGCGTTTCCGAAGCCAGCTTTGGCAATGGTATCTGCTTCATCTTTGATGTTTTTTGCATCCAGTTTTCTATAAGTAATCCCTAAATTATTCAGTTTCGAACATAGTTGTTCTGAACGTTTGATGGAAATACTTCCGACCAAAGTTGGACGTCCTGCTTTCTTATTATCTGTTATGGCACGGATAATGGCATCATCTTTAAGTTGAGCAGATTTGAATATGCGTAAAGGAGAATCCTTACGTATCAATGGTTTGTGAGTTGGCAATGTAGCGCAGTGAAGATTATATATCTCCTTAAGTTCATCTTCCACAGGCATTATGGTTCCTGACATACCAGCTATTTTATGATATAATTTAAAGTAGTTTTTCAACGAAATAACAGCCATTCCATCAAAATCATCTTGAACCTTTACTTTCTCTTTTATCTCAATAGCCGTATGCAATCCATGCTCCCATCTACTTCCCTCTTTGATACGTCCAGTATGAGGATCAACTATCTTTACTTTGTCTTCTTCGACAATATAGTCAATATCGCACTCATAAACCGTCAAAGCAAGCAGTATTTGGTGGAAAATATTTTGAAGATATATTCTATTTAGCACATCCGTCTGTTTATCTTGCGCCAGTCCGTCGAAATCTTTTATTTCATAGGTACGTTCTACAGAAAAAAGATCAGGCATGCTTTTTTTAGAAGATAACCATTGTTTGCCTTCTTGTGTAAACCATGCTGCTTTTTTCAATCTATCTATCTCATAAAGTTTTGAATCTTTATATCCTATTAATTCAACAATTAATGGATAGTTTTCTTTAAAAATCTTCTCTTTATTATAGCAATTTCCTCCTCCTATAATATGAGGCTCATCCGCATCATCTATCAAAATGGAGTCGAGCTCGTCAATAATAGCATAATTATGTTTTTGCTGAACACATTCCTCAGTTTTAATAGCAATATGGTCATATAGGTAATCAAATGTAAATGACGAATGCGTTCCGAAAGAAATGTCAGATTTGTATGTTTCCTTACGACGTCTGTCATAGCGATTATAATATTCAATACAATCTGCGGAAAGACCATAAAACATATATAGAGGGCGAGTGGTTTCAAAATCTCTCTTTGAAAGATAATCATTTACTGTTATCACATGGACCCCTTCATGTGATAGGGCATTTAAAAATACGGGCAGCGTAGCAACAAGAGTTTTACCTTCTCCTGTTGCCATCTCCGTAGCATATCCATAATGGAGCAGAATGCCACCTAGTAGTTGCTCATCATAATGAACCATATTCCAGTTATAAGGAACTCCCATAACATCCCAATGATTTTTGTATATGGCAGTTTCTCCTAATATCTCTACGAAATCATATTTTTCTGCTAAATATAAATCATTTGGTGTGGCATTTACTTCTATATTTCCCAAAGAGAAACGCCTTGCAGTTTCTTTTACTAAAGCATACACAGATGGAAGGCATTTGTCTAGTGCATAGATTTTATCTTTTTGTTCATTTACAAACTGTTCTAAATAGAAATATCTCATGCGCAACTCATCATTTGTAAGAGAATGAAGAATTGCGTATTCGCTATTAATTACTTCAACAGTTTTCTTGAATTTTTCTAATGACTTATTCATATTTTACATACGCTGATTTTAAATCACTAATGGTTAATCTTTGCCCTGATTTGGCACAGGTAACATCAACTCTTAAGCTACCATTGTCATCAAGATGCATGGAAAACTTTACAGGAAGATACTCTTCAGAAGTACCTCTAGCGACTTGCATCAAATTGGCTTCTTTTATTAGCTTCCATTTCTCTGCTTTATCTTGAGGATTACCATAGATTAGAAGACATGGGAATTCTTTCCCATGCTTACTATCAAAATAGAGTTCAATTTCTGAAGACTGATATGGTAAAGTTTCTCCAGCTTTTATAAATGGATCAAATATAACCTGATCATTAGCATCAATAGCTTGAACTCCGATGGCATATTTGGCATAAGGAGTTTTCTTTATCTCAGTTCGAATAACTTCTGTTTTAGTTTCAAATATTCGTTTTACCGGTTTATTTTGAACTTCACAGATTCGTTCTATTTCATAATTTAGCTCCTGATAATCAATGTCATCTCTTTGTTCAAGATCTTCCCATGATAGACGTATGCATGAAGATTTTAATGATAAAGCTTGTTTTAAGCGTTGAAATTCAGAGGAGTAGCCGTTTACAATCTCTGGATTATCGGATATGATAATGTTTTCGACATTACGAGTCTCTGCATAGTAAGTCCAATTATAAGATCCGGTAATAGCAATCTTATCATCAATTACACAGAATTTATGATGCATAAAACCGATATCGGCTCCTGCAATGCGTAATTTACCGCCCAATTTGATTAATTCATTGAAATCTGGTGCATAGTCCATGTAGTTGATAGCATTGTCCAGGAGCACTAGCTCTACATCTACATTTCTGTTCAATGCATCTAAAAGTGCTCCAAACAATTCACTACTTGTAAACCAAGCCATAGCAACTTGAATCTTGTCAGTTGCATTATTTAGAAAAGGAATTATCTTATTTCTAATTTCTGAAAAATATGCCTGTTCCATATATACCTAATTTCTGCAACACTAGATTTATTATTTTATAAGGACCGAGCAACAAAAAAAATGCTCAGGATTTTGTCATGTCAGAAATTTCATTTATCTTAGTGTTGCAAAAAATATAATAAAATTCTGAATGACATGGCAAAAATACAAATAAAATCTGAGAAACTTGCTTTTTTGGAGTTTTTTCGGTTATGGGGCATATTTAATGCTCTTTTAGCTCAAATTATTGATTTCTCTTTGGGATTGAGCGTGAAGTGGGCAGACCGCAACATTGATGCCGCAAACTCCTATATGTTCGGAAATTTATTACCATAGGGCGATTCCATCGGCATAAATTTGGGCGAAAAAAACTATCTGAAACCAGATACTCCAACCGATATTTCCGGAACTAAACTGGATATTGCGCGTCGTGAATGGAAAGGAAAATGGCGGTTGCCTTCGCTTGATGAGATGAAAGAGCTGATAGAAAAATGCAAATGGGAATGGACTGCCATAAGTGGCAATTACGGATATCGCGTAATCGGTCCTAACGGGAACCATATATTTTTGCCTGCCACTGGATGTAAATTCACCTTTAGTGAAGTTTTCAAGAAGAATGAAATGGGAATGTACTGGACATCCACACAGAAAGGGAAAAGCAAGATATGGTGTCTCATGTTCGCAAGCAAGTTTTATGATATGCATAATGGCAAAAACAACGAAGAATACAGTATCAGGCCCGTTTGGTAATAACAGACAATAACAATTAATTATAATATATTGAGCGCCCTTTTTAAAGGGGACTCAGTCCTTTACCTTTGCTTTACCCTTCGACCAGCGATTTTCAATTCCCTTCAAGCGCTGGGAGTTAAAGCCAATAGAATGATTTAACAAGGAAAATCCCCTCCTATACGTTAAATCTTTTTAAAAGTGAGGCATTTCAGCACAGATAGATTTGTTATTCGATAAATATTATGTAATTTTGCACCCCGAAAGCCCAGAAAAGGGCAATAATTACAGAAAAGTTTAGTTCGTTGGGGCTCGGAAAAGAGCTGGCACGAAGCCAGACGCCTCGCGGAAAAACCCGTTTATAAAATAAAAAATGTACGCAATCGTAGAAATTAACGGTCAGCAGTTCAAGGCAGAGGAGGGCAAGAAGCTCTTCGTACATCACATCAAGGATGTAGAAGCTGGCAAGACTGTTGAATTCGACAAGGTGCTGCTCGTTGACAAAGACGGCGCAGTGACAGTCGGTGCACCTACAGTAGAGGGTGCGAAAGTAGTAGTAGAAGTAGTGAACCCACTCGTAAAGGGTGACAAGGTCATCGTCTTCAAGATGAAGCGCCGCAAGGACTATCGCAAGAAGAACGGTCACCGTGCACAGTTCACTGAGGTAACAATCAAATCTGTAATCGCTTAAAATTAGGAGGAATTAGAAATGGCACATAAAAAAGGTGTTGGTAGTTCTAAGAACGGCCGTGAATCAGCTTCACAAAGATTAGGCGTTAAGATCTGGGGTGGTCAGTCAATCATCGCAGGTAACATCATCGTTCGCCAGCGTGGCAACAAGCACTTCCCAGGTGAGAACGTAGCTCAGGGTAAGGACGACACACTGTATGCTTTGGCAGACGGTATCGTTTACTTCCACAAGGGCCGCAAGGACAAGAGCACAGTATCTGTTCTCTCTCCAGAGGTTTACGCTGAGAAGACTAAAAAAGCTGACGCTTAATTAAAAAGTAAACAAACTATTCCAAACAAACATATGAAGCCTGTTCTCTTATCGAGAGCAGGCTTTCTGCTTTTTTAACGAAAAACACGTTTAATTCCACCCAAACATTCACTTTTTATCGCCTTTTATTGTGCTATAAGAAATATTTTTTGTAATTTTGCCTTCAAATAGTAAATCAATTTATAAATAGTTATCTTATGCTTACACTTAAACTTATCAGCGAAGAGACTGAACGTGTAATTAAAGGTCTTGAGAAAAAGCATTTTCCTAATGCCCGCGAGGCCGTAGAGAAAGTTTTGGAGTACGACAAGATCCGTCGTGAAGCCCAGCAGAAACTGGACACCAACAAGCAGCAGGCCAACCAGTTTGCCAAGCAGATTGGTGCTCTGATGAAGGAAGGAAAGAAAGAGGAAGCCGAAGCCGCCAAGGCACAGGTTGCCAATCTGAAAGCAGACGGCAAGGCCTTGGAGGAAATCATGGAGAAGGCTCAGCAAGATATGACCAATGTACTGCTCGAAATCCCTAACATACCTTGCGACGAGGTACCTGAGGGTAAGGATGCGGCAGACAACGTAGTGGTAAAGGAAGGCGGCGAGAAGCCTAACCTGGGTCCTGACGCACTCTGCCACTGGGACTTGCTGAAGAAGTACAACCTGGTAGACTTCGACCTGGGTGTGAAGATTACCGGTGCAGGCTTCCCTGTATATATCGGCAAGATGGCCCGCTTCCAGCGCGCTTTGGAGGCTTTCTTCCTCGACGAGGCACGCAAAAGCGGATACTTGGAGATACAGCCTCCTTACGTTGTCAACGAGGCTTCGGGTCTGGGTACAGGTCAGTTGCCTGACAAGGAAGGCCAGATGTATCATGCCAACCTCGACAACCTGTTCCTCATCCCTACTGCTGAGGTTCCTGTCACCAACATCTTCCGCGATGTGATTCTCGACGAAAAGGATCTGCCTATCAAGCGTTGCGCTTACTCTGCTTGTTTCCGCCGCGAGGCTGGCAGCTACGGTAAGGATGTTCGTGGTCTGAACCGTCTGCATCAGTTTGACAAGGTAGAGATTGTACGCATCGACAAGCCTGGTCACTCTTACGAGTCATTGAAGGAAATGCTCGACCACGTAGAGGGCTTGCTCAAGAAGCTGGAGTTGCCTTATCACATCCTCCGTCTCTGCGGTGGCGATATGAGCTTCACCTCTTCTATCTGCTACGACTTCGAGACATGGAGTGCCGCCCAGCAGCGATGGTTGGAGGTTTCTTCAGTTTCCAACTTCGAGAGCTATCAGGCCAACCGTCTGCACTGCCGTTACCGCCATGCTGACGACAAGAAGATAGAGCTCTGCCACACCCTGAACGGTTCGGCTCTGGCTCTGCCACGCATCGTAGCCTCTATCCTGGAGAATAACCAGACTCCTGAGGGCATCCGCGTACCAAAGGTATTGGTACCATACTGCGGATTCGAGATGCTCGACGACAAGAACTTTGAATAAAAAGTTTCGTCATATTTCACAGACTCTCTGACCGGCAACGCTGCTGGCCAACAATATGAAGTACGAGGATAACATTGGTTGCAGAAATGCTGCCAACGTTATCCTTTTGCTTTTAAAATGAGTTGTCCCTTTCAAAAATTATTAGAGAAGTAAAGGGAAGATAGAACTTGATAAAGCTCAACAGTCGAATACAAAAAACATAAATAATAACCCAAACCAACTAAAAAACCCAAAGAAACAGAATGAACAAGATTATCAGAAAAATACAATATTCCGAGAAGGTTTATCGTTTCGATGTAGAGGCGCCTCTGATCGCTAAAAGCCGCAAGGCTGGTAACTTTGTCATCATCCGAGTAGATGCCAACAGTGAGCGAATGCCACTGACCATCGCAGATGCCGACACAGAGAAAGGCACCATCACACTGGTAGTACAGAAAGTGGGACTCTCCTCCACCAAGCTCTGCAACCAGAACGAGGGAGATGAGATCCACGACGTGGTAGGCCCCTTGGGCAACCCTACCCACATAGAGAACTTCGGAACAGTGCTCTGCGCCGGAGGCGGTGTGGGCGTGGCTCCTATGTTGCCTATCATCAAAGCCCTGAAAGCTGCCGGCAACCGAGTTCTCTCGGTGATAGCCGGACGAAGCAAGGACCTTGTCATCATGGAAGATGAGGTACGCGCATCAAGCGACGAGCTGATCATCATGACCGACGACGGCAGCTATGGCGAGAAGGGTGTGGTAACTGTAGGAATGGAGAAACTCATCCAGCAGGAACACATCGACAAGGCTTTCGCCATCGGTCCTCCTATCATGATGAAATTCTGCTGTCTGCTGACACAGAAGTACAACCTGCCTACAGATGTATCGCTCAACACCATCATGGTGGACGGAACTGGTATGTGCGGTGCCTGCCGACTCACCATCGGTGGCAAGACCAAGTTTGTGTGCATCGATGGTCCTGAGTTTGACGGTGCCCTGGTAGACTGGGACGAGATGTTCAAGCGCATGGGAACCTTCAAGGATGTGGAGCGCGAGGAGATGGAACACTTCGAGGAACATCTCGCCACTGTGGAGGCAGCCAAGAAGAAAGAGAGCACAGACGTGACAATGGATGTGGAGCCTACCAACGAGAGCGTGACAGAGCTGACCAACCGTGACGCTGAGTGGCGCAAGGCACTGCGTGCCTCCATGAAACCCAAGGAGCGTACAGCCATAGAGCGTGTGAAGATGCCTGAGCTCGACCCCGTATACCGTGCCACTACCCGTACTGAGGAGGTGAACATCGGTCTTACCAAGGAGATGGCTCTCACCGAGGCCAAGCGCTGTCTGGACTGTCCTAAACCTTCCTGTATGGAGGGATGCCCTGTAAACATCAACATTCCTTCGTTTGTCAAGAACATAGAGCGCGGTCAGTTCCTGGCTGCCGCCAAGGTACTGAAGAACACCTCTGCCCTGCCTGCTGTCTGCGGACGTGTATGTCCACAGGAGAAACAGTGCGAGAGCCGTTGCGTGCACCTGAAGATGAACAAGCCAGCCGTAGCCATCGGTTATCTGGAGCGCTTTGCTGCCGACTATGAGCGCCAGAGCGGAAACATATCCATCCCTGAGAAAGATGCTGCCAACGGCATCAAGGTGGCTGTAGTGGGCTCGGGTCCTGCGGGTCTGAGCTTTGCTGGAGACATGGCTAAGAAGGGATTCGACGTCACTGTGTTCGAGGCACTGCACGAGATTGGCGGTGTGCTGAAATATGGTATTCCTGAGTTCCGTCTGCCCAACGCCATCGTGGATGTAGAGATAGAGAACCTGCAGAAGATGGGTGTGAAGTTTGTTGCCGACTGTATCGTGGGCAAGACCATCGGTGTGAAAGAACTGGAGAAGCAGGGCTTCAAGGGCATCTTCGTTGCTTCGGGAGCCGGTCTGCCCAACTTTATGAACATTCCTGGCGAGAATGCGCTCAACATCATGTCGTCCAACGAGTATCTCACCCGTGTCAACCTGATGGACGCTGCCAATCCTCATACAGATACCCCTATCAACTTAGGCAAGAATGTAGTTGTGGTAGGCGGAGGCAACACTGCCATGGACAGCTGCCGCACAGCCAAGCGCTTAGGTGCCAATGTAACATTGGTTTACCGTCGTTCGGAGGCAGAGATGCCGGCACGTCTGGAAGAGGTGAAGCATGCCAAGGAAGAGGGTATCACCTTCCTCACACTGCATAATCCAAAGGAGTATGAGGCCGACGAGAAGGGAGCCGTGAAGTCTGTCATCCTCGACGTGATGCAGCTTGGCGAACCTGACGCCAGCGGACGTCGCCGTCCTGAGGCTACAGGCGAGACCATCAAGCTGGAGTGCGACCAGGTGATTGTGGCAGTGGGTGTGAGTCCTAACCCTCTCGTGCCTCAGAGCATCGAAGGTCTGGAGTTAGGCCGCAAGAATACCATTGCCGTCAACGAGCAGATGCAGAGCTCACAGCCTGCCATCTATGCCGGCGGTGACATTGTGCGCGGTGGTGCTACTGTTATCCTCGCCATGGGTGATGGCCGCAAGGCTGCTCTCAACATGGCACAACAGCTGAAGCCAGAAGCATAACAGCAGGAAGAAAATACGACAGCTGAAACGAAAATACGACAGCTGAAACGAAAGTACGACAGCAGAAACGAAAATACAACAACTGATAAAAGAATAAAAAAGGGCGATTGCCATTTCCTTTACGGATAATGAGCAATCGCCCTTTAACTTTTTCAACTTCCCCATTTGCGAAAGTTGAAACCTAAATTATTTCCAAGGATTCTCTGTTGGGTAAGGCAAGCTTGCTGGCTGGTTGTAAGCGATGTCCTGAATGCCCAGGAACTTGAGGACCTCAAACAGGATCTTGCCGTAATGACCGAATGCAACGGCGCCGTGGTGCGGGTAACGCTTCTGGACCAGAACATGGCGGTAGAAACGGCCCATCTCATGGATGCCGAAGATTGCAATGCCGCCGAAGGAGCGGGTAGCAACAGGCAGGATCTCGCCCTCTGCAATGTAGGAGCGCAGGTTACCCTCGCTGTCGCACTGCAGACGGTAGAAGGTGATGTCAGAAGGTGCAATGTCACCTTCCAGGGTGCCGCGGGTGAAGTCGGGATCGCTGCCGGCCGGCTCCAGCAGACGGTGCTGGATGAGCTGATACTTAACGGCACGGTCATTGCACATCTTGCAGGCCGGGGTGTTGCCGCAGTGGAAGCCCATGAAGGTATCGGTCAGGCTGTAATCAAACTTGCCTGCGATGTCCTCATCATAAATGTACTGGGGCACGCTGTTGTTGATGTCCAGCAGGGTAACGGTATCGCCGGAAGCGCACATGCCGATGTACTCGGACAGAGCGCCGTAGATATCAACTTCGCAGGAAACGGGGATGCCGCGGCTTACCAGGCGGGAGTTGACATAGCAGGGCTCAAAGCCGAACTGAGAGGGGAATGCAGGCCAGCACTTGTCAGCAAAAGCAACGTACTTCTTGTTGCCCTTGTGTGCATCTGCCCAGTCCAGCAGGGTCAGCTCAAACTGAGCCATGCGGGCCAGCAGGTCGGGATAGTAGTGGCCTTCGCCCATCTCGGCAGCCATATCCTTGCAGACATCTTCGATGCGCGGGTCATTTACATGCTCTTTGTAGGAAACCAGCAGGTCCAGCTCGCTGTTCTCTTCCACTTCAACGCCCAGTTCGTACAGGCCCTTGATGGGTGCGTTGCAGGCAAAGAAGTCCTGCGGGCGGGGGCCGAAGGTGATGATCTTCAGATCACGCACACCCAGCAGGGTGCGGGCGATGGGAACGAACTCGATCATCTTGTCAGCGATCTCATCAGCAGTGCCAATGGGGTATTCGGGGATGTAGCCCTTCAGGTGGCGCATACCCAGGTTGTAGGAGCAGTTCAGCATGCCGCAGTAAGCATCGCCGCGGCCGTTGATCATGTCACCGTCGCCTTCAGCAGCTGCAACAAACATGCAGGGGCCGTTGAAGAACTTTGCGATCAGGGTTTCCGGAGTTTCGGGGCCAAAGTTGCCCAGGAAAACGGTCAGAGCATTGCAGCCAGCCTCGGTAACCTCGGCAACAGCCTTCTCCATGTCCTTCTCGTTCTCAACAGTGGTCTTTGCCTCGTACAGGTCCAGACCCTTAGCCTGGCAGGCTGCCACGATAGCGGCGCGGCGCTTTTCGCTCAGCTGAATGGGGAAACAGTCACGGCTGACGGCAACAATGCCCAGCTTGACTTCAGGGATGTTGGTAGACTTCATAAGTTTGCCCTCCGTTTATTTTTTAATTTTGCTCTGCTCAATATCAAGTTAGGAAGTAGGAGTTAGAAGTTAGGAGTTGATGGTGTGCGCCTGCACGCACATTGTAACTCCTAACTCCTCCCTTCCAACTCCTAAGGCAATACCGCATAATTCTAAGTGCCGATACGGCGAGCGAGGTGCG
>OKRX01001126.1_pt1 | contig 20432 bp, 14 predicted proteins | sample 1601241 | NCBI WGS metagenome assembly OKRX01 (sample SAMEA3541500, study PRJEB24748) | human gut metagenome | biome: human gut; feature: human-associated habitat; material: faeces | place: China | collected 2012
CCGCCTCCAGCGCCTCTCCGGCATGGTCTCCGTAGGCGGTGAGCGTCATGGCCGTGTCCATCGCAAACAGGTCGATCGACTGGGAGTCTGTGCCGGCGGACGAGACCGAGGGGGCGGAAGTCTGTCCGCAGCCGCCCAGAAAAACAAGCCCGAGCAGCAGCAGCGCCTTGATTTTTTTCTTCATAAACAAATATCCTCCAAAAGTTAGCGTTTGCTTACTATAAAATAGCATATCACGGCAAAAAAGACTTGTCAAGCTGCGAAATCTTGATAAACCGTGGTTCATCTCGCGAAAAAGTGCGGTTGACAAATAAAAAGCGCTGGTGTAGACTAAGGTCAGCTTATAATGTTAGCAAAAGCTAACCATAGCATTTTTTCTCAGGCAGCAAAAACGCGCGAGGAAAAATGTTATTTTTCGACGTGATGGTTAGCTTTGTCTAACAAAAGGAGGAATCGAAAAGTGAAGTGTAAAAACACCATTGCAATGGTGCTGGCAGGCGCGATGCTCCTGCCGAGCAATGCCTTTGCTGCCGACCTGAGCCAGTACAAGGATTTCCCGAACGACTGGTCCGCGAAGTCGCTCGAACAGGCGATCGACGATGGCCTGCTGAACGGCTCGAACGGTATGATCGACGCGAAGGGACTGCTGACCCGCGCACAGATGGCGGCGATCGTCTCCCGTTCCTTCGGCGCGGCTAAGACGGCGTCTTTGGACGACTACAGAGACGTACTGCCGAGCGCATGGTATTACAGCGATATGGGCAAGGCAGTCAAGATGGGCGCGTTCCAGGGCGCGAATGGCCTGCTGAACCCGGATGCACCGATCACCCGCGAGGAGGCGTTCACCGTTCTGGCGCGCGCCTTTGCGCTCGAGGGCGGCGGCAGCGCCACGCTGAAGGACTTTGTTGACGGCGGCACGGTATCCTCGTGGGCATCCGAGAGCGTTGCGGCGCTGGTCGCAGGCGGCTATGTCAACGGCGCGAACGGAATGCTGAACCTGAAGAACAACATCACTCGCGCGGAATTCGCCAAGGTCATCACCGGCATGGCGGCATCCTATGTCGGCGCAGAGGGCGTCTCCGGCAAGACAGTCGAGGGCAACGTGATCGTCCGCGAGAGTGGCGCGTCGCTCTCCGGCATGACCATCAACGGCGACCTCATCATCGCGGACAGCGCGGACAAGGTGTCGCTGGATAACGTCAAAGTTACCGGCCGCATCGTCATCCGCGGCGCATCGACCGAGGCGAGCCTCAAGAACAGCTCCGCAGGCAAGGGCGTGCTCGTCAGCAACCCGAACGGCGCGGCTTCCCTCTCGGTTTCCGGCGGCAGCGTCGGCACGGTAACGGCGAAGTCCGACCTCGTGGTTTCCGGCAAGATCGATAACATCGTTATCGCGGAAAAGGCGGCTCTCACGGTGCAGAGCGGCGCGTCTGTCGGTTCGGTCACCGTTTCGGCGGCGGGCGCTTCGGTTTCCGGCGCAGGCACGGTTTCCGCTGTACAGGCGAACGCGAACAACGTTACGGTTTCGACCAAGAACACCAAGGTAACGGCGGCAAGCGGCGTTTCCGGCGTCAAGGCCGGCGACAAGACCGTAGACGCCGGCAAGACCGGAACCGTCGGCACAGCTCCTTCGAGCGGCGGCTCGTCCTCCGGCGGCGGCAGCAGCTCGTCCCGCAGCGATTACAGCTATGTGCTGATGAATATCCCGTATGGCGAGTTCTATAAGGCCGAGCTTGGCGAGAACGCCGCAGCCGTTGACGCGGTTTCGTCGGCGACCAAGAATAAGACCCGCATCGGTACTCTGGCAGGCGGTTCGTATCATGTCAATCCCGACGGCACGGATATTACCGGCGTTACCTATCCGGTTCGCGTAAAGACGAGCGACCTTTCCGGCTTCAAGCAGGTAACAGACAGCGACTCCGTAAAAATCACGGTAAACAAAAAAGGCAAGAATGAAATCACCACCTATACCGGCAGGGAAGCGCTGTTTGAAAGCGCAAGCTACTCCTACTACGCCCTGAGCGACACCCCGTCTTACTACAAGGAAGCGACCCTGACCAACGGCAAGTGGACGTTCGGCAAGGCGACCGGTGCGGCGTCCGAGGCTACCGCAACCATTGCCAAATTCAAGACCTCCGGCCATCACGCCGACTACGAAATGGAGATCGAAAGCGACAAAATCACGGAGGGTCAGAAGGTTTCCGCCGTTGTCCTGACCGATACGGACGGCAACACTTACGGCCTGCGTCACGTAGCCGAAATCTGGCGCGCGACCGAGCTCGGCTTCGGCAAGGACTCCGCCCTCGTAGGCAAGACCATCAGCGCAGTCACCTACTACACCGACGACGGCGTAATCAAGCTCAATCTGGAGAAAAAGCTGTATGTTCCGGCGAATGCCGCCACGGTAGAAGCTGATTTCTCGTCTGGTCAAACGGCTGTTCCCTTCGACCTTCCGAGCAATTTCGACGCGGCTTACAGCTTTACGGTGAACGGCGAGGCGTCCAACTTCTTTACCTATGCAGACGGTAAGATTACTTGGGACGAGAGCGCTTCCGATATTCCGAGCGGTACCTATAAGCTGATAATCCATGATAACAGCGGCAAATATGCCGATATTACCGCTCAGATCAACCTGAACGTTTACGCTTACGCCGCTGTTCCGTATGATGAGTATTGGAAGAGCGAGGGTGTTTACCTGAGCGGCAGCGACTGGAAGGCTTCGTCGGGTGTGGCGGACCGCACGCAGACCAGCAAAGACGGTACTGTTATTGAAGAGCACGATAAGGGCGCGTTCGATGCGGTTTCCCGCGCAACGGCCATCCACGGCCGTCATCGCGGCAGTTTCCAGCAGGATGTAGTAATTAACACTACGGAGAGCAAGAAGTACACGCCGGTTTACTGGATTGACGCTGATACTGCCGTTGTTTCGACCGGCGACCGGATCACTCTCAACAAGGACAACATCCAAGATTACAAGATCACCGGCATCAAGTATGTACCGGTCAAGGTCAGCGCTTCTGACTTCGCTGATTTCTGCTCCAAGTATGATGTTACCAAGAACGGTGATACCATGCAGGGCGGTTACAGCGAAAACAACCTGTCTGCTTACACTGATTTGGTTGCTGCTGTTGATGCAAATACCAATGGTCTGAAGGCTGTTACCAAGGGCAAAAACGGCTATACCTTTGGCAAGCGCCAGACCGGCACCGGTTCCGGTATTAAGAACCAGGCGCTGAAAATCGCGGACAACGATATTGTTGCTACCGCAAAAAATTATGCCGATGCACAGAACTTTGGTGCACATCTGCGTGTTGACCTGACCAACCCCAAGAAGGACGGCACGGATAAGAACGGAAAGCCGACTAAGGTTGATGTCAAGAACGCATACGGCGCTCTCGGTGACAATATGCAGACCGTTGTATGGAAATACTACGGCAACGGCAATACTGTACTTGCAACCTACGGCACCAAGTTTGCCGCTGACAACTGGATGCACAAGTCTATGGGTATTCAGCTGGGCCTGACGGATTCTCTGCGCTTCCAGCTGCCGGAGGGCACGGACGGCACGGGTAAGTGGGAAATCACCATTTATGCACTCGGCTATTCGGATTCCACCTTTACTGTAAACATGACTGCCGATAATGTGGCTGAAAAGGTTGAAAAAATCACTGACGATCAGAAAACCCAGTTACGGGCACTGGCTGCTCGGGCACAGGCATATCTGGATAACGCCAATACCAAGTACACCACTAATGCTACCCGGGATGCACTCAACGAGCATGCAGGTGAAGCTGCTGATATGCTTGCTAATGCTGATGCCTCTAAGGCTGAAGCCGCAAGCCTGATTGATGAGCTGACTAAATATCTGAATGAGCTGGACGAAGCAAATGCTTCTACCAAGACGGTTACCGGCTCCGCTCCTGTAACAGGTTACAAGTATAATGCTCAGGTAACAGTTACATTCGATTCTAAGGGTAAAGTTGTTTCTGTTGTAGATAACAACACCCAACCGAGCAAGAATTCTAGCACCTATTGGAACTTACTGAGTGGACTCACCTCTGCTAAAAATAACTTCTGGGAGCAGTTCAACGGTTTGGATAAAGCTGGTGTTTCCGCACTGAGAATTGATCCTACCGATGATGATGAGCACGAAGGCGAGAGCAACTTCGATGCCGTCTCCGGTGCAACCTATTCCTCCAAGGCAGTTCAGAATGCCGTTCTGGATGCTTTTAACAATCTCTCCAACAACTAGGAAAGCGAGCAGTCGCCCTCTGCGCCAGCCCTGAAAGCGGCAGACGCTCGGACGCAGCTGCTGTATGCAGCAACATCCCCGGCGGAACTTCATGTTTCGGCCGGGGATGGCTGTATCGTCCGGTATACCACCGACGGCAGCACCCCGAGTGTAGACGGGAACACTGCAAAAACCCTTGAAGGCACAACGCTGACCATCCGGCCGAACAGCAAGGCAGACAGCTCCGTTACCGTCAAGGCCATCGCCGTCAAGGACGGCAAGGCTTCCGATGTCACCGAAAAGACCGTGCAGTTTGTCGCGATCCCCAGTCTGACCTCCGGCACGCGCACCTACATCGGCACAGTGACGGACGGCGGTGTGTCCGGCGGCCCGTATCAGGTCAGTGTCCGCGTAACAACTACCAACGGCAAGATCACCCGTGTGCAGGACAACGGCACCGAGGGCAGCATTGACGATGATTCCGACCATGCGTTCTGGTCCGGTTACGGCATAATGAATAGCGACTACGGTATGCCCGCTATCCTGCGCGGCAAAACGCTCTACGATCTGCTGGATATGCACATCGTTCCCGGCGATCCAGAGCACACCACGGAAGAAATCGACGCTGTTTCCGGTGCTACCGTCTGGGCAAATGCCGTTCGCTATGCGGCAATCGCGGCACTGCGCTCCGCGCCGGTCAGCAAAAGCGAATCCACCGTGCTCGCACCGACCCTCACGGCACAGACCTGCGTACCGAATGCTTCTTATAAGTATATCGACGTTGCCATGTCGGCCGACAAGGACTGTACCATCCGCTACACACTCAACGGTACCGACCCGACTGCCGACAGCACCAAAGCGGCTTCCATCGGCTGGTCTGGTGATATCGGTGTTCGTCTGAAACCCGATTTGACTAAATATCCGAACGGTCAGGTCATCGAAGTACGCGCTGCCGCCTTTGCCAAGGACGGCACTCGCTCGGATGTGGTTCGGCAGTTCTATGTATTCGCCAATCCGCTCGGCAACGCGGCCTATACCGCGCAGTACAGCGGCATTTCTGCAACTGTTAGCGGCATTACTGCAACCGCTGTAACACAAAGTCCCAACAACGATGATAATTATTATATCACCTCCCTGACGCTCGATAAGGAACACAGCGAAACGTACGCAGGCTTTCTCCCCGAGCTGTTCAGCCGCATTTATCTCGCGCAGACCACTAAGGGCGTTAAACCCGTCACCGGGTACGAAGCCGAGAGCCGTGCGGTTCTCGACGCCGTGCAGGCGGCGCTTGACAAGGCGCTGACGGCTTCCAAGCCGACGCTCACCGTCTTGCCGGAGAAAACCACCTACGCGAATGCGGATGCGGTAACGGTAACGCTTGACTGCCCGACCAACGGCGCGGAGATCTACTATACCGTGGATAACAGCAATACCCTGACCGGTTCCACCGTTTCCGACCCGACCAAAACCGGCGCCGAGTACACCGGCCCGTTCAAGGTTTCCATCGACAATATCGCAGGCGGCAAGCTGTACATCCGCGCGGCGGCGAAAAAGGACGGCAAATGGTCCGGTATCGTTCGCAAGGATCTGACGTTCGCCAAGGGCGTCAAGGAAAACGCCTTCGTGGTGGACGGGACGAATTATCAGAGCTGGGCTGACGCTGTTGCCGCGGTGAACGCGGCAAACGGCGGCACGATCGTGCTCAATGATGATGTGCAGCTGACCGAGGAGGACAAGCTCCCGGATGTCGCGTGCACCATCCGTTCGGCAGACGGCGAGACCAAGTATAAGCTGTCCGGTTCCCCGCTGACGCTGAATGGTGATCTCACACTGAAGAACATCACCTATTCCGTCAGTCGGATATATGCCAACGGGCATGATCTCACAATCGCGAACGATGTGGCGACCGCGTGGAGCTTCACGGATTACAGTCTGTATGCAGGCAGTACCGTGGACAGCACCGCAGCGGGCACGCAGCACATCAGCGTGCAGGCCGGTAATTTTGCTGTTATCGCCAGCGGCAGAGGCAGCACGACGCATAAGGCTCACGTGGACGTTGCCGTCGGCGGCAGCGCGGAGGTCGAGCTTGCGGGCGCATACATGGGCGCGACACTGGACGGCGATGTAACGTTCCATGTTGCAGACGGCGTCAAGCTGAATCGGTTCCTCGGCGAACAGAGCGGCGGCACCGTAAAGGGCGGTTTGACGCTTATCATCAGCGGCGCGCCGACGATGAGCACCGGCTCTTACAGCACATATAAGGCCAGCGTCAACAAGGATTCGTTCGGCACGCTCGACCTGACCGATGCAGCTGCGAATTTCATCACCGCAAACCGTGATAAATTCACCGGTTTTGCCACAGTTTTGCCAACTGCATAATTTCTCACAAGTCCAAGGGTGCTCCAGCAGGAGCGCCCTTTACTTTTGCGCATTGTTCGCACGACGGTGCACAAATCAGAATATATCGGCTTCGGGTGCGTTGCCCAAAAATTCATCCACAGTATTCGCGATTGCATCCTGAAAGTCCTCATCTGCTAAAATGGGGTGCAGTTCAGAGTCCGAATGGCTTGTCTAGTGCCTGTTCACTTTTGAAAACTTGATTATACGCCATCCAATAAATACCTGTGTTGAACCACTGTCTATAGTTTCAAACTATGTGCAATGACGAGTTTCTCGTATTTTACAAATGGGTCGGCAGCCTCTATACTAATATCATAAAATAAACGAGCCACTGCTCATTGCATAGATCAGAAAGGACAACCCCCATGAAAAATTCCGCTCCTTATCGTTACGATATTGTCGGCAGCTTCCTGCGCACGAAGGCCATCCATGAAGCCCGCAGCAGGTTTGAGGCCGGCGAAATTTCCGCTGAAGAACTGACCAGGGTTGAAAATGCCGAGATCACCGGTCTGGTAAAGAAGGAAGAGAATGTCGGTCTGCACGCCGTTACCGACGGCGAGTATCGCCGTTCCTTCTGGCACATGGACTTCCTCTGGGGTCTGACCGGTACACAGAAGGTCAAGTCCGAGCACTTCTCCGTCGCATTCAAGGGCTTCCAGCCGAAGGCTGAGACCGTAAAGATCGTGGACAGGCTGGACTTCCCGGACGATCATCCGTTCCTCAGGCACTTTGCATTCCTGCAGAGCGTCGCCTCCGACCTCGTACAGCCCAAGCAGTGCATTCCGTCTCCGTCCATGCTGCATCTGATCTGCTGTGTTCGTTCGACCGACTACCAGCCGATCGAGCGCTATAAGGACGAGCAGGTTCTGCTGGATGATCTGGCAGCGGCTTACCAGAAGGCGGTAAAGGCGTTCTACGCTGCCGGCTGCCGTTATTTACAGCTCGATGATACCTCATGGGGCGAATTCTGTTCGGCTGAGAAGCGCAAGGCATATGCAGAGCGCGGCATCGACGTAGATGAGGTCGGCCGCAAGTACGTTTATGTGCTCAACAAGATCCTCGAAGCAAAGCCGGAGGACATGGTTATCACCATGCACATCTGCCGCGGCAACTTCCGCTCGACCTGGTCGTCCACCGGCGGCTATGAGCCGGTAGCGGAAATCCTGTTCGGCCACTGCAACGTGGACGGCTTTTTCCTCGAGTACGACAGCGACCGTGCAGGCGGTTTCGAGCCGCTGCGCTACATCGGAAAGCAGAAGGTCGTTCTGGGTCTGGTAACCTCCAAGGATGCTAGACTGGAGAACAAGAAAGACGTTATCGCGCGTATCCGCGAGGCTTCCAGATATGTGCCGCTCGAGCAGCTGGCGCTCAGTCCGCAGTGCGGCTTCGCTTCCACCGAGGAAGGCAATCTTGTCACCGATGCGGATCAGTGGAGCAAGCTGACGCTCGTCAGGGAGATTGCAGAAGAAGTCTGGGCTGATTAAACAGTAGAACAGTATAAGAATCAGGGAACACGGAAACCGGCAGATCTTACCGCCGGTGTTTGGATAAGAAAAGCATTTGCGCAGATGCAATCCCCCTTGATGCCGTCATGGGATCAAGGGGGATTGTCTGTTTTCTGTTTCCGGTCGATCTGACAGGAATGACTGTGGATGGGTTCAAATTCGGCTCAGCTGTCGAAAGGCAATATGCTGCACCGATTGACAATGTGCGTTTTCGACTTTTTCTGTGGCGCATTCCATTCATTTGCGCTATACTATAGAAGCATTGCCGCGGCAGTCGCGGCGCGGAAGGGAAGAAGGAGAATGAAGCGCATTCGACATCTGCTCGGCCGATGGACAGACGTATCCATCTGGGTCAAGAGCATTTTACTGATGGGGATCATGCTGGTGTCTCTGTGGACGCTGGTTATCCTCGCCACACAGCAGCTGCGCGGTTTCAGCGCAGAGTCCGACGTTATCATGAACGAATATATGGATATTACAGGATTCATGAATGCGTTTTCGGCAGAAAACGTGGCGCTTGAAACCTATATTCGTCCGAGTTTGTCGGTAAACGCGCTCGAAGACTATATCGAATCGCGCACCCGAACTGATCAATGTCTGCGTGAACTGATACCGAATCTTCGTGTAGACGGTCAGACACAGTTCGTTCTAAAGCAGGCAATCAGCAATGCAATGATCTATTACCGAAAGTCTCAAAATGAACTGCTTGCGATGGACAGCGATCAGGAGAAAATGCGGCAGTATCTCTCTATGAAAACGCAGTCGGCCTATATCGACGGCTATACGCGTGATCTGCTGCATACTCGAATGGAGCAGGGCGGACGGCAGTGGCAGCAGATTTCCACAGCTAACGGGCACCGCACCCGTCAGCTGCTCACCTTTCTTATCATCATCACGCTGATGGTCTGCGTTGTGCTGATGATCTTCGTCCGAAGCGTGCTGCGGCCGGTCACCGAGCTTGGTCACGCCGCCGACCGCATCAGTGTCGGTCAATATGATGCGCCGCCGCTCGAGATACGAGGCCGGGACGAGCTCGGACGAACCGCCAGATCGTTCAATCTGATGCAGCAGGAGATACGCAGCACCATTCACGCCCTCGAAAAACAGTCCGAAATGGAGAAAAATTTGCGAAAAAAGGAAGCGGAGGCAGCGCAGATGCAGCGTGCGCTCCAGGAGGGGCGCTTCGCACATCTGCAAAGCCAGATCAACCCGCATTTTCTGTTCAACATACTCAGCACCATCGCGGCGCTGTCGCGAGAGGAGGGCGCACCGCTGTCCGAGGACTTGATCATCCGCCTGTCGAACTTTTTCCGCTACTCGCTCGAGAGCGATGAAAAGATGGTCTCGCTCGGGCGTGAGGTCGAGCTTTTGCAGGACTACATCGAATTGCAGGAAACGCGGTACAGTGGCCGCATTCACACAGAAATCCGCATCGAACCGGGACTGGAGCGCGTCACGGTGCCGAAGTTCATCCTCCAGCCGCTCGTGGAGAACTCCATGCTGCACGGATTGAAAGAGTGCATCTCGGACGGCGAGATCCGCGTCCGGGCGCGGCGAGTGGGAGCGGATGTCGTCATCACCGTGACGGATAACGGCTGCGGCTTTGACACGCGCCATCCGCACACCGGAAACGGGAAGCGCCGCTCGGTCGGCATGGCGAACATTGCGGAGCGTATGGAGTTCAATGGCGGTGAATTTCGTATCTTCAGCCGTATCGGCTGGGGAACCTGCGCGAAAATCATCATAAAAGGAGAGATGAAGGCATGATAAAGATTCTGGTAGCAGAGGACGAGGAGAAGAGCCGCGCGGCCACTGTCTCACGTCTGCGCGGTATCATGGGGGATGAAGCGCTGATCGAGACTGCGGCCGACGGCAACGATGCGGTGCAGATGGCGCTCAAGATGCGTCCGGCTCTGATCTTTATGGACATTGAGATGCCGCGCAAGACCGGCCTGGAAGCAGCGGCGATCCTTCATGAGCAGCTGCCGGACACGCATATCGTGTTTCTGACGGCATATGACCGCTTTGACTACGCGGTTGGGGCGCTGCGCACAGGCGGCAGGGAATATCTTCTCAAGCCGGTATCCGAGACCACACTGCGCGAGACGCTTCGAAAGTTTTTTCATGTCGAGCACGAACCGGAAAAGGATGCCTCGCCGTTCGAGACCTCGCTGCGCGTGTGGATCGCGCAGCATTACACCGAGGATATTACGCTCGATGATGCGGCGGAAAGCATGGGTATGAGCACGTTCTACTTTTCACGACAGGTGAAGGTGCTTACAGGGCATACCTTTCTCGAATACCTTACGGCCTACCGCATCGACAAGGCGAAGGATCTGCTGCAATCGACGGATATGAGTGTTAGCGACATCGGCCACTCGGCCGGCTACAGCGAATCGAACTACTTTCTCAGAGTGTTCAAGCGTGTGACAGGCATGACGCCTTCCACCTATCGAAATCAGGTCAAAGACGAGGGAAAATAAGGAATATTGCAGCGGCGACAGCGGGGAATGCAGGTTGCCGCTGTTATTTTTGCACAAAATTAGCACGCGCATTTTTAATGTTGGCGGAAAATTGGCAGTGGTTGCGCAGAAATTTACACTTTCTTAACAACTGAAACTGCGGTAAGATGAAATCACAGGAACGGAAGACAAAATCCGTTCGCACACGAGAAATTTCGGAGGGAAAAGAGTATGAAAAGAACAATTGCAGCGATTTTGAGCTTTGCAACTGCGCTCAGCCTGTGCGCCTGCGGCGGCGGCAGCGCAGCAACGGACAGCAATGCAGCGGCTGACAACAGCACGGCGGCATCGGGCGATACTATGGTGCTCCGCCTGGCAAACAGCCATAACGCAGAGCACATCACTTCGCAGGCCTGCCAGCGTTTCGCTGACTCGGTAAAGGAAAAGACCGACGGCCGCATCACCATCGAGTGCCACTTCGCCGGCGAGCTTGGCGACGAGCGCTCCACTATCGAGCAGTGCCAGTTCGGCGGTCTGGACTTCACCCGTGTATCCTCCGGTGCATCCGCTGAGTTCGCACCTCTCATGAACGCACTTCAGATGCCGTATGAGTACAACGACGTCGACCACCTGTTCAAGGTTCTGGACGGCGACATCGGCCAGGAAGTATTCGATACCTTTAAGGACAACAACCTCGTCGGCATCACCTACCTGCATCCGGGTTCCCGCAACTTCTTCAACTCCAAGAAGGAGATCCACACCCCGGCAGACCTCGCAGGCATGAAGATCCGTGTATCCGAGTCCGACCTGATGCTCAAGATGATGGAATCCCTGGGCGGCGTCGGCGTAGGCCTCCCGTTCAACGATACCTATTCTTCCATTCAGACCGGCGTTGTAGACGGCGCTGAGAACAACATGACCTCCTACATCGAGATGTCCTTCTATGAGGTCGCTCCGTACTGGACCTATGACGGCCATTCCTACATGCCGGATATGATCCTCGCCTCCAAGCAGACCATGGACAAGCTCTCCGCAGACGATCAGCAGATCATCTTCGACTGCGCAAAGGAAGCGGAAGAGTGGCACCGCACCGCATGGGAGGAGTCCGAGGCAAAGAATGCAAAGATCGCCGAGGAGAAGGGCTGCACGCTGACCACCCTGACCGATGATGAGCTGAAGCAGTTCCAGGATGCCGTTGCACCGATGTACGACAGCTTCCTGAACGACGAGCAGAAGGCAATCGTAGAGCGCGTCAAGGCTCTCGCCTGATTCCCTGTAGACAAGGGCAGCCGTCAGGCTGCCCTTTCGTTATCCCATTTACCGATTCACCAATGGAAAGGAGTCGTTCCTATGGCATTCTTACGGAAGGCATTCCGCGGTCTGTTCAAGGCGCTGGAATGGTTCGCCATGATCTGTATGGTTGTACTGACGGTCGTCGTATTCTGCGATGTCGTGCTGCGCTATATCTTCAAACAGGGCTTCTCGTGGACGCAGGAGATCGCAACGCTCATGCTCGTCTGGTTCAGCCTGATCGGCATGGCCATCGGCGTTCTGGAGAAGATCCATATCAGCATTGAAATGTTCACCTCTCATCTGCCTGAAAAGGTCATCAGTATCATTGAGTCCATCGACCATGTGCTGATCGCTGTGTTCGGCGGCGTTATGCTGTACTACGGCATCGTTATCATGCAGATGACCAAGAGCTCGACGCTCCCGGCCACCAAGATGCCGAGCGCCGTTCTGTACGTCATCCTGCCGATCTCCGGCCTGCTCATCCTGCTCAACGCGCTTCTTGTCGCGGCAAAGCAGGAAAAGAAGATTTTCAACGAGGACGAAACGTCCGGAAAGGAGAACCACAATGCCTGATATGTCGATTGCGATTGCCATTATGCTTGGCAGCTTTATCATCCTGCTGATGCTGCGCATGCCGATCTCGTTCACGCTCGGTATCTCCTCGGCACTCACCGCACTTTATCTGAATATTCCGCTCGCAACGGTCTTTCAGCGTATGGTAAGCGGCGTTCAGTCGTTTTCCCTGCTCGCCATCCCATTCTTCATCCTTGCCGGCGAGATCATGGGACAGGGCGGCATTTCGCGCCGCCTGATCGCCCTCGCAAATGCCTGCGTCGGCTGGATGCGCGGCGGTCTGGCACAGGTAAATATCCTCGCGTCCATGTTCTTCGGCGGCATTTCCGGTTCCGCCGTTGCGGATACCTCGTCCATCGGTTCTATCCTGATCCCGATGATGACTGACTCCGGCTACGACAAGGATTTCTCGGTCGCAGTTACCGTAACCTCCTCCTGCCAGGGTGTTATGATCCCGCCGTCCCATAACATGATTCTGTTCGCCATGGCGGCAGGCGGCGGCGTTTCCATCGGCCAGCTGTTCATGGGCGGCCTTATCCCGGGCATTATCCTCGGCATCGCGCTGATGATCATGACCGCGATCATTGCACGCAAGCGTAACTATCCCAAGGGCAGAGTGCTCTCCGTTAAGGAGATCTGGAAGGTCACGAAGGATGCGCTGCTCGGTCTCATGACCTGCATCATCATCGTCGGCGGCGTTATCTTCGGCTGGTTCACCGCAACCGAGTCCGCAGCTGTTGCTGTTGTTTACGCCTTCATCATCACCTTCTTTGTTTACCGCGAAATTCCGCTGCGCCAGTTCGGCAACATCCTGCGCAAGTCCCTGCGCACGATCGCCATGGTCATGGCGCTTATCGCAACGGCTTCCATGTTCGGCTGGCTTCTGGCTTACCTGAAGATCCCGGCTATGGTTACGACCGCTCTGCTCGGCATCTCCACCAACAAGATTGTTATCCTGCTGCTCATCAACGTGATGTGCCTCATTCTCGGCTGCATCATGGACATGGGTCCGCTGATCCTCATCTTGACGCCGATCCTTCTGCCGGTTGCGACTCAGCTCGGCATGGAGCCGGTACAGTTCGGCGCAATGCTCATCCTCAATCTGGCCATCGGTCTGTGCACGCCTCCGGTCGGCGCGGCGCTGTTCGCAGGCTGCTCCATCGGCCGTATCAAGATCGAGCACGCCACCAAGGCCTGCCTGCCGTTCTATGCGATGATGATTCTGGTGCTGATGCTCGTAACCTTCGTTCAGCCGATCTCCATGTTCGTGCCGCATCTGATGGCCGCCATGGGCAACTGATACGGTTCATAGGGCATAGACCACATTACCCGAGGTTTGTTTTTTCAGTCAGGTAACTTTCTTCAAGCAACATATCTCACCTCTACTTTTTCGAGTTCCCTCTATAAGGGCAGATTCTTTGGATCTGCTATCACCCCCTGAACGGCTGCGTGCGAAACGCAGCCGTTTGCCTTTTGCAGATCGAGGGGAGCGCTTACGCTGCCCCTTCGGCTGAGAAAGTATCATAATACGAATTTTACAAAAAAATCACCGTCCGATATATCCGGGACGGTGAAAAATATGTTGCAGAATGTTATGTATTTCACGAATATCAGTGCAAAACACAGCGTTCAGCGTGCCGAAAAATGTATGGGTCTAAATTCACATCTTCGGGCGCCATCGCAGCCCCCATATTATTGGCGTCCTTGACGCCGAGCTCGATCATCTTGCCGAACAGCACGTGGGTCATGCGGACAGAGGAGCCGCCTTCAGCGCCGAGCACGGCCGCGCCGGCTGCTGTCGCGGTCCATTGCGCAGTTGGGGTGCGCTGACCGCCGTAGGCGAGGGGAAAGCGGTACTGCCGCTCTGCCGAGCAGAAATGCGAGGAGGCAGAGACGGCAAGGCGTGCGGCGGCGCCTGCCTCGACGAGCACGCCGCCGAGCGCAAGTCCCTGTGCCATGGTCGAGCACGCGCCGTACTGACCGAGGTAGGGCACATCCGAGTGCATAGAGGCGAGAAACGAGCCGATGCACTGGTTGAGAAGGTCCCCGGCAAGGATCAGGTCAAGGTCGCAGTGCCGCAGACTGCCCTTGCGCAGTGCGAGGTCGATGGCGGTGCGCTGAAGCTCGCTTTCCGCAAGCTCCCACGACTTCTGTCCCATGCGGTCGTTCCGTGTTACGAAGTCAAAACGGCTGCCGAGCGGGCCTTCGCCCTCTTTTTTGCCGACCGCGGCAGCATGCGACAGCAGATACGGGCGGTTTTCGAGCGTAAGCGTGCGTTTTCCGGCGTGTGTGATCATCCGGCGCCGCCTCCCTTCAGCACGAGCAGCACAAGGCCGTAGAGAACGCTCGCGGTGATGCCGTAAACGAGAACCGGCCCGGCGATGACGAACAGCTTTGCGCCGAGGCCGAGGATAAGACCCTCGCTTTTGTACTCGATGGCAGGCGAGACGATGGCGTTCGCGAAGCCGGTGATGGGGACGATCGTGCCGGCGCCGGCGTGCTTTGCGAGCTTGTCGTACAGATGCAGACAGGTCAGCAGCGCACCGAGGAACACCATGGTGATGGCGGTCGCGGCGGCGGTGTCGTCGGTATCCAGACCGCGCGACAGCCAGAACATGCGCACGCCCTCGCCGGCCGTGCAGATCGCGCCGCCGAACACAAACGCCAGCAGGCAGTCGCGCGCGAGCGGAGACGGCGGACTTTTCCGCGCCAGCAGCGCCGCATATTTTCGTTTATCCGGTTGCATAACTTTCCCTCCCAGAGGTTTTGAATGTATTTTTTGCAGAAAAGGCTGATTTATGCAATGTAAATTGTCTCGTGAAAACGCCGGTCTGTCGATAAAGTCTATTTTCACGCCGGAACAGCAGCCGTGCGGCAGTGCGCATGAAAAAGTGTCTGCGCAGCAGGCGTGTACCTCGGTTTTCGTACGCTAAGCAGAAAGAAATAAAAAACACCCCCGGTATCCGCGGTGCGAAAAACACTGCGGATACCGGGGGCATTCTTATGCTTATAATAAAGGTTATATGCTGAATACGCCAAAGATCTTGCTCGCAAGCTCGGAAGCAAGAATAGCGACCAGCAGGACCGGCGCGATCCAGCGGATCATGACGCGGTGCAGCTTTTCACGGTGGAACGAGCCTGCGCCCGACTTGACCTCGTCCGCGACGACCTTGGTGCCGACGACATGGCCGATCAGCACGCAGGTCAGCACGGCAACGATAGGCATGAGCACCGAGTTCGAGATAAAGTCGAAGAAATCAAGGAACTGCATGCCGATGATCGTGACGCTCTCCCACGGGCCGTAGCCGAGGCAGGACAGCATGCCGACGACCAGACAGACCGCGATGATGATGAGCGTTGCCGGAATGCGCTTGAGCTTGAACTTGTCCATGATGACCGACGCGAGCGTCTCCATCAGCGCGATGGAGGAGGTCAGCGCCGCGAACAGGACGAGCAGGAAGAACACCGCGCCGATGACCGTGCCGAACTTCATCGAATCGAATACCATCGGCAGCGAGATGAACATCAGGCTCGGGCCGCTGTTGACCTGAGACGGGTCGCCGCCGTTGAACGCGATGACCGACGGAATGATCATCAGACCGGCGAAGAATGCGAACAGCGTGTCAAAGATCTCGATCTGCGTGACCGAATGCTCGAGCAGGTTCTCCTTCGGCATATACGAGCCGTAGGTGATCGTGATGCCCATCGCGAGCGACATAGAGTAGAACATCTGGCCGCACGCGCCGAGCACGGTAGAGGCCGAGAACTGCGAGAAATCCGGCATCAGATAGTACTTGAGGCCTGCCAGAGCGCCCGGGATGGTCAGCGAATAGAGCGCGATGACGACGATCAGAACGGCGAGCACCGGCATCATGAGGCGGCTTGCGTTCTCGATGCCCTTCTGCACGCCGAAGATGACGACAAGACCGGTGATGAGTACAAAAAGCACGAACCACGGGGTCGGGCCGCTGAAGTTCAGCATGGTCGCCGGGAGCGAACCGGCGTCGAAGCTGATGAAGCGGCTGAAAAAGCCGCCGTTGTCCGCTGCCTCGAGCGCACCGCCCGAAAGGAACGTCCACAGGTACTTCATGACCCAGCCGCCGATGACACAGTAATACGGGGTGATGATGAGCGGGACAAAGGCTGCGATCCAGCCGAGAAAGCTAAAGCGCTTGTCGAGTGCGCCGTAGGCGCCGATGCACGACAGCTTGGTCTTGCGGCCGATCGCAAACTCGGTGATCATCAGCGAAAAGCCGAAGGTCACGACCAAAATCAGATACACGAGCAGAAAGATACCGCCGCCGTAACGCGCCGCCAGATACGGGAAGCGCCAGAGATTGCCCAGACCGACAGCCGATCCCGCCGCCGCCAGAACAAAGCCGACGCGGCTAGAGAAACTGCTTCTCTCTTGTTTTTCCATAGTTTGTTATCCTCTCCTGATATACTTCTCTTTTTTAGCCGGATTTCCGGCCTGTGCACGACAGAAGATGCTCCCGCCGCGGAAATCGCACCGTCTGCACGGTGCAACAGAAAAGCGGCGCATATCCGAATCTCGTGCGTCGCCATAAAAATTATTTTTATTATATCACATTATTCCGCAAAAACCAACACCCGAAATAAAAAAATACAGGAAAACCCCGAAAGTCCATAGAAAAATACAGCGCGCGTTGCAGACAGGGGCGCTTTGTGCTATAATCACAGCATTGAAAACGATTTGTCTGTTATAAGGAGTGTGCATGGATATGAAAACTTACCGTTTCGGCGTTCTCGGAGCAGGCAGCATGGGCAAGACCATCGCCGCCGGTGCGGTACGGGCCGGTCTGTTCCGCCCGGACGAGGTGCTGCTGTTCAACCGCAGCGAGGAAAAGCGTGCGGCGAACGCGGCCGAAGGCTACGCCGTGACCGGCGACTTCACCGAGGTCTACACCGCGTGCGATACCGTGCTGCTGTCGGTCAAGCCGCAGAATTTCGCGGAGATTCTGCCGGTGCTTGCAGGCTGCAAGTGCGAAAAGCCGCTTGTTCTGTCGATTGCGGCCGGTATTTCCTTTGCAAAAATCGAAAACGCCATCGGGGCGGACACTCCGATCATCCGCGCGATGCCGAATACGCCGCTCATGCTCGGCGTCGGTGCGACTCAGCTCGTGAAGAACGCCGCCGCGAGCGAGGCGCAGCTTGCCGCCGTGCGCAGTCTGTTCGACAAGATGGGCGTGACGACGGTATTTGATAAGGAAGACATGATAAATGAGGCGATCCCGTATGCCGGCTCGGCCCCGGCCTATATCTACGCCTATGCGGACGCGATGGTGCAGAGCGCAAAGAAGCACGGCATCGACGAGCAGGACGCGCTCCAGATGTTCTGCCAGACCATGATCGGCGCGGCGAAGATGCTCATGCAGGGCGAAAAGACCCCGGCGGAGCTGATCCGCGCAGTCTGCTCGCCCGGCGGCACGACGCTCGCCGGCATGCAGGTGCTCGAGGAGCGCGACCTGTACGGCATGGTCGCGGAGGCCTGCGATAAGTGCACCGCGCGCGCCTACGAGCTCGGCAAATAAATTTTTTCGTTTTTTCGAAAAAACAGGTTGACAAACGCCTTTTTATCGGTTATACTAAATGAGCTTGGTCAAAGACAGCTGGCAGCCGCAAGGTTTTAAATGGCGTTATCGCCGCCCGCCGAGGTCAACATGGAAATGTATATTGCATCGTTACGATGTTTTCTGTGTACCCTCCTGTGTCTTTGCGCCGGGAGGGTACTTTTATTTCATAGGAGGTGAAAATGATGCCGAATGCAAAGGTTCTGGAAGAGAAGAAGGCCGTAGTTGCGTCCCTGGTTGAGAAGATCAAGAATTCTCCCGCTGGCGTACTGGTCGATTACAAGGGCATCAACGTTGAGGATGATACCAAGCTCCGCAAGCAGCTTCGTGAAGCTGGCGTTGAGTATGCTGTCATCAAGAATACCCTGATCCGCTTTGCAGCGAAGGAGCTGGGCTTTGACTGGGACGAGAACCTGCACGGTACTACCGCGCTGGCTATCTCCACCACTGACGACGTTGTCGCACCCGCTAAGATCCTCGCTGATTTTGCGAAGACCCATGAGAACTTCAACCTCAAGGCTGGTTACCTGGAAGGTAAGGTAATCGGTGAGGACGAGGTCAAGAAGCTTGCAGCTATGCCGAGCAAGGAAGTCCTTATCGCTCAGGTTCTGTACAGCTTCAACTTCCCCATTATGCAGCTTGCTATTGCTTGCGATGCTATCGTTAAGAAGGCAGAGGGTAATGAGGAGATGAAGGTTGCCGAGCTGGTAGCCCCGAAGGAAGCTGCTGCTGAAGAAGCTGCGGAGTAATTCCTGTCCCCAAAGCTGTCAAACAGGACAGCAAAACACATTAAATTTTAAAAATAACTTAAATGGAGGTTTATCCCATGACTGTTGCTGAGATTATGGAAGCTGTAAAAGAGCTCAAGGTTATGGAGCTCTCTGAGCTGGTAAAGGCTCTCGAGGAAGAATTCGGCGTATCCGCTACGCCCGTTGCTGTTGCTGGTGGCGCTGCTGCTGGTGACGGTGCTGCTGCTGCTGAGGCTAAGACCGACTTCGACGTCGTTCTGGTTGACGCTGGCTCCTCTAAGATCGGTGTTATCAAGGTTGTCCGCGAGATCACCGGCCTGGGCCTGAAGGAAGCTAAGGAGAAGGTTGACACCGCTCCGCAGACCATCAAGGAGGCTGCTCCGGAGGCTGAGGCTAACGAGATCAAGGAGAAGCTCGAGGCTGCAGGCGCTAAGGTTGAGCTCAAGTAATTTGAGTTTTATCGCTTGAATTTTAAGAGATGCAGAGTGGAAACGCTCTGCATCTCTTTTTTTAATTTGTCGCGAGACCGACAGGAAAAGACCATCGTTTACCGGCACGAAACCGGGACGATGGCCTTTTTGCGTTTTTATTCCTTTTTGGGGCGCGGCGTCACGCTGCATATGCGCTTCCAGAGCGGCGTCACGCGGCAGATGATATAGACGATAAGCGCACCGGCGAGGTTGAGGATGAGGTCGTCGATGTCGCACGAGCCGGTGCCCGTGTAGACCTGCGCGACCTCGACCGCCGTGATGGCGAGCGTCAGCGTCGCGGTGAAGAAGAAGATGCTGCGCTGCCAGCGGAATACGGCGGGCAGGAACACGCCCATCGGCGCGAATGCGATGAGGTTTCCGGCGAGATTGAGAATGACCAGCCGCAGCGAGATATTCCCATAGCCGTAGGCCAGCAGATAATTCCTGATGGTGCGCAGCGGCTCCAGATTGACCGCCTCGAGCGTTGCGTGCGCCGTAAAGCCGCGGCCGAAGGCGTTGTCGAAGAACAGCACATTTGCGAGCACCCACATATAATAGTAGAGCAGCAGCTGCATATACAGCCGTCTGCGGCGCTGCCGCTGCGCTTCCGGGATGCCGCAGAACAGCGCAATGCGCAGCAGGACCGCAAACGCCGCCGCGAACACGAGCTTCTTTTCCGGACCGACAACGAGGTTCGGCGCAAGCTCGTAGAACAGGTTGAAGCACAGCAGCGCCGCCGTGAGCAGCGTCGCTGCGCCGCGAAGTAAGCTTTTCAAAAGGACAGTCTCTCCTTTTGCTGTCAGAGATTTTCCGCCTCGCGCAGCCACAGCGCAGAGACCGCGTCAGACGGCATTCTCCAGTCGCCGCGCGGCGAGAGCGTGACCGTGCCGACCTTGGGGCCGTCGGGCAGGCAGGAGCGCTTGAACTGCTGCGTGAAGAAGCGGCGCACGAAGGTCGTCAGCCATTTTTTGATGGTCGCGTCATCGTACACGCCCGCAAAGGTTTTTCTTGCGGCGCGGTAGATTTTGCGCGGCGGATAGCCGAAGCGCAGCATATAGTACAGGAAGAAGTCGTGCAGCTCGTAGGGGCCGACCAGATCCTCGGTCTTCTGGCTGATCTCGCCGTCCTTGGGGGGCAGCAGCTCGGGCGAGACCGGCG
>OKRX01001127.1_pt1 | contig 20421 bp, 19 predicted proteins | sample 1601241 | NCBI WGS metagenome assembly OKRX01 (sample SAMEA3541500, study PRJEB24748) | human gut metagenome | biome: human gut; feature: human-associated habitat; material: faeces | place: China | collected 2012
ATAAAACAGCTGGGAATCAGCCGTGAAGAAGCAATCGTTCATGTCGTAGAACAGCCCTCCGGCGGACTTTTCGGATTGATCCACAAGAAACCGGCCGTCGTCGACGTATCCGCCGTAGACGAACCGGAAGCAGAAGAAACTCCGGAAGCACCGAAAGCCGGAGAAACACCGGCAGAAGCACCAAAAGCCGAAGAAACCAAGGAAGAACCAGCCAAGGAAGGAACCGAAGAAGCTGCAGAAGCTCCGGCTGAAGCCGCTGAAGAATCCAAGGAACCTGAAGAAACAGAATCCAAGGAAAACGAAGAAAAACCGGCTCACAAAGAAGGCAGAGAAGAAGCCCCGTTCAATGCGGAAGAACAGGAACAGACCGCTGAAGAAGCGAAGAAATTCCTCGAAAACGTATTCAAGGGCATGCACCTCAACGTCACCATGGAAAAAATGATGAACGAAGACAGAATCCTCCTCTCCCTCCACGGAGAAGGCCTCGGCATCCTCATCGGCAAACACGGCCAGACACTGGATGCACTTCAGTACCTGACAAACCTTGCTGCTGGCAAATCCTTCCGTCACCACTACTTCGTCATGCTTGACGTGGAAAACTACAGAGAACGCCGCCAGGATACCCTGGAAGCCCTCGCACACAGACTCGCAGGCAAAGCAAGAAGAACCGGCGAACCCGTCAAACTCGAACCGATGCCGGCAGGAGAACGCAGAATCATCCATCTCGCACTGCAGGATGATCCCTCCGTCTCCACCGAATCCGAAGGAGAAGCACCGTACAGATACGTAGTCATCAGCCCGAACCGCTGAGACGAAAACAAATGACTCCCGTGAAAACGGGAGTTTTTTTGTGCGGGAAATGGGGCTTGAAGCACCGCCGCATTACCTTTCCTCCCTTCCGAAACGAGCGGGAAAGCTGTCCCCGTCAGGGGAAAGTGGCCATTATACCGATGATTGCTTATGAAATCATGGAAGTGTTTGCAGAACTTTTAAAATGGCCGAAAGGGGTTCATTTCCCCAAGGCAAAGCCTTGGTTGTAAGGTTTTCAGATAACACAAATATATATGTTGGTATCCTCTGCTCGTATATACCCACGCAAAAGGGCCTGCGGCGAAATGATTGTACATTTCGTCACAGACCCTTTTCTATTTCCCTATCTCAGGTAGAAGCCTGCTCTTCTTTCAGCGAAGCGGAAGCCTCTTTCGATGGCTATGCTGAGCGCCCAGTAGATGAGGGCGGCGGAGATGTAGATCTCGAGGTAAAGGTTCGTCAGGGCAGCCTGGATATTGGCGGCGCCGAAGAGTTCGACGACGGTGATGAGGGCTGCGATGGAGGTGCCTTTGAGGAGATTCAGGACTTCGTTGGCCATCATGGGGAGAGCGAAGGTGAGTGCCTGCGGAAGGATGATGTTCTTCACGGTGCGGTAGGTGGAAAGGCCTATGACCTGGGAGGCTTCGATCTGTCCTTTGGGGACGGAGTAGAAGGCGGAGTAAAAGATTTCCGCAAGGTAGGCTCCGGAGTGGAGGCCAAGTCCGACGACGGCATAGGCGAATGGCGGGATCTCGGCGATGAAGGTGAGATCTGCCTGACCGCGGATCATGAGGAGGATCATCGGCAGTCCGTAGAAGACGACGTAAAGGATGATGAGTGTCGGTACGGCGCGTCCGAGAAGGATATAGGCCTGGGAGACACGCTGCAGGACGGGGATGCGGTAGATGCGGGAAAGGGCTGCCCCAAGTCCCAGCACAATCGCAAGAAGGAGCGAGAGGAGGAAAAGTTCCAGCGTCGCAGGAAGGTAGGGGAGAATCTGAAGTGTCATTTTCTCCATTTGGTCAAAGTTCAGCATATTTCCTCCTTACGCATAGCGGAATGAACGGTTCACGATGATGACGCCGATCTGGACGATGGCGCAGAGGGCGATGTAAATGAGCCCGACGTCAAGGTAAAGTTCCAGGTGGTGGTAGCTGTAGGCGCCCATGAGGTCTGCCTTGCTCATCATGTCGACGACGCCGGCATTGAAGATGAGGGATGTATTCTTGAGGCAGGAAATCAGGGTATTGCCAAGGACCGGGACAGCGAAGCGGAAGGCCTGCGGGAAGATGATCCCGAGGTAGGTTCGCTTCTTGGTGAGGTTCATGGCGCGGCAGGCTTCGAGCTGTCCTTTTTCGACGGCCGAGAGGGCGCCTCTCACGACTTCGGAGAGGTAAGCGCCTTCATGAAGCGACATCATGAGGAGGACGAAGACGATGCCCGGCACGGAGCGGATGTCCGATGCGCCGAAGGCGCGCAGCACCTGCGGAAGTCCGAAGCAGATGAGGAAGAGCTGGACGAGGAACGGGGTGCCGCGGATGAAGGAAATATAGACGGAGGAGATCTGCGAGAGGACAGGGGTCTTGTGGATCCTTGCCAGCGCAGTGACGGCTCCTATGGCAAGCCCGATCGGGAAGGAGACGGCTGTGACGAAGAGCGTCACGTCAAGGTAGGAGAGCAGGATAGGGAGCGAGCTTACCATGTAATTGAGATTGAAGAATTGGTCCAAGAGAAACGCCTCCTTTCAGGAAAGGGTCTTGGAAATGAAATGGCAGAGTCCCGGGCTCTGCCGGGTCTTACTGCTGTGGTACGGTGTAATCCTTGCCGAGGAACTGTTCAGAGAGTTTCTTGAGCGTGCCGTCGGCCTTCATGTCTTTGAGTGTCTTGTCGATGGTGTCGGCCAGTTTCTGGTGGTCGTCATCCTTCTTTAATGCAAAGTAGGTAGGAACACTGGAAATGACAGGGCCTACGGCTTTGATCGGAAGGCCGAGTGTCTTTACGGCGTCTGTGATGGAGACTTCATACTGCGGGGTAGCATCGGCGCGGCCGGTGACGACGAGGTTTGCGCCTTCGGTGAAGCCTTTGTCGGTATAAATGAGTTCAATCGGAGGGTTGTAGGTCTTGTTGAGATCCTGCAGCTGACGGACGGCCTCGCTGTTCGTCGTGACAGCGACCTTCTTGCCTTTCAGATCTTCAAGGCTGTTGATATCGTTCCTGTCATTCCTGACGGCAATCTTTCTGGCGGTGTAGTTGTTGACTTCCTTGGTATAGATCGTCTTTGCGGCTCTTTCGTCCGTATATCCGACCTGATTGGCTACGATATCCGCCTGGCCTGATTCGATGGCGACGAAGGCGGCAGAGGTAGGCATCATCTTGTATTCGAAGTGGATGCCGGGGTTCCTTTTTTCGACTTCTTTCAGGATTCCCACGTCATAACCGGTGAGATTTCCTTTTTCGTCCACATAAGTGAAAGGACGGAAGGTGCCGCGGGTAGCAACGATATAGGTTTTTGATCCGGCTGCCTGGCTCTTGGCGGCTGAGGAAGCGGCATCCTTGTCTCCGCCGCATCCGGCAAGGGTGACGACGGATGCGAGTGCCAGAGCGGCTGCTGCTCCTTTAAGAAGAGAAGAAAAGTTCATGGGCGCTCCTTTTTACTGCTGCGGTACGGTGTAATCCTTGCCGAGGAACTCTTCAGAGAGTTTCTTGAGTGTGCCGTCGGCCTTCATGTCTTTCAGTGTCTTGTCGATGGTATTGGCGAGTTTCTGATGATCTTCATCTTTTCTCAAGGCGAAGTAGGTCGGGTCGCTGGCGATGACCGGTCCTACGGCTTTGATCGGAAGTCCGAGTGTCTTGGCAGCGTCTGTGATGGAGACTTCATACTGCGGGGTGGCATCGGCGCGTCCGGTGACGACGAGGTTGGCGCCTTCGGTGAAGCCTTTGTCGGTGTAGATCAGGTCCATCTTCGGATCCATGGTCTCATTCAGCTTCTGGAGCTGGCGGGTGACTTCGCTGTTTGTCGTGGTGACGACCTTCTTGCCCTTCAGGTCTTCGAGGCTGTTGATGTCATTCCGGTCATTTCTGACGGCCAGTTTTCTGGCGGTGTAGTTGTTGACTTCCTTGGTGTAGATCGTCTTTGCGGCGCGTTCTTCATTGTAGGTGATCTGGTTGGCGACGATGTCGACCTGGCCGGATTCCATGCCTACGAAGCCTGCAGAAGGCGCCATGGTCTTGAATTCAAAGTGGATGCCGGGGTTTCTTTTTTCGACTTCCTTCAGGATTTCCACGTCATAACCGGTGAGGTTGTTCTTGTCGTCCATGTAAGTGAAGGGGCGGAAGGTGCCGCGGGTGGCTACGACGTACGTCTTGGCGCTGCCTGCCTGGCTTTTGGCGGCAGAGGCAGAAGCGTCCTTGTCTCCGCCGCATCCTGCAAGGGTGATGACGGAAGCGGCAGCGATGACGGTGGCTGCGATTTTGAGGATGGATTTAAGCTGCATGGTGAGGTCCTTTCGATCAGAGATACGATTTTTTCATGTAAACGGTTTGGTGGCTGTTGCCGGGGAGCGTCTTTGTCTCGACGGTTTCAAATCCCCAGGATTCATACATTTTGACGAGCCAGGGATGCTCAGCGGCTGTGCCGAGGGTGACGGCGGGGGTGCGGAGTTCTTCTTTGAGGACTTGTTCTTCCAGGAGGAAGAAGAGTTTCCTTGCGTATCCCTTGTGCTTCTCTTCCGGTCTTGTGGAGACCCATCCAAGGTGGGGCACGCCGTAGGGGCCCGGTTTCTTTACCCATGGCATGCGCAGTGTGATGGCGCTGACGAGGCGGCCTTCGATAAAGAGGCCGTAGGTGGGATTCAGGATGAGCCCGCGGATGAGTTTTTCTTCCGGGAGCGTGACGGCGGCGAAGTCGATGCCGAGCTCCCCGTCTGCCTGATAGGCATCATGGACGAGGGCGGCGTATTCATGGCCGTCATTGACATTCAGTAAGCGGTACAATTTGACTTCCTTTCTTATACATGGCGGGGCGCTTCGGAGAGAAGCGAGAGAAGCTCTTTCATGGAAGGCCTTCCGGAGAGAAGCGTGATCATTTCTTCTGCGTACGCTTCATCGGAAGCGGCGGCGAGTTTCTTCGTGAGGTCGCCTTTGGTGAAGGGGTGATCGGGCGAGCCGTCCGGTTTCAGGATTTCTTCTGTGAAATGCCTGCCGTCCTTCGTATCGGCTGTGACGATGATGCGGCGGACTTCCTGTCCGGCAGGGGGAAGGTCTTCCTTGATGCCGAACTTCGGAAGGGCTCTAATGAAAGCGGCCGGCGTCTTTGCCAGGCGGAAGAGGTCGTCGTCGACGTCTCCCTTCGTGAGGATCTGCCAGGCGACATATTCCATCGAGAAGCGGCCCTGCTGGCCGGTCTTCGGCGCATGGTAGTGGAGCGAGTAGCTTTTGCCGGGCGGGAAATGGAAGATCACTTTAGAGATGACATCCAGCGTGACGCCTTTCTTCCAGAGTGACTTCAGTGCGGCGGCGCCGGGGATGGCGGCGGAGCAGTACTGGTGCTTCTTCATCCAGAGGCCCGGTGAAATGAGCTCGCCGGGGGAAAGCCAGCGCTTGGAAAGGGCGCCTTCTGCGATCGTCTTTCCTGCCGTGACGGCGGCCCATCCGTCGTCGTTGTTGAAGGCGCTCGTGCTCGATGTGAGAGCGCAGTCGCGGATGAGGAAGTAGGAGAAGACGGCGTTTCTGGCGGCAAATCCGGAGTGGAGGGGCTTGGTGTCTGTCCCTGCCTCAAGGCCGAGGCCCGCGGATTCCGTTGCGCCCAGGGAAAGGAGTTCGCTCGCTTCTTTCAAGGGAAGGCGGCGGAAACGGGCAATGGCAGCGGCGGCTCCGATGGGGCCGATCGTGGCTGTCGGATGGTAGCCGCGTTTTTTGTGGGCCGGATTCACGAGTTTCCCGAGGAGTCCCTCGGTTTCGGCTCCGGCTGTGTATCCTGCAAGGAAATCTTCGAAGGTATCGGGGGGATCCGCAATCGCAAGGAGAGCGGAGAAGATGACGGTGCTGAAATGGCCCATGAGGTTCGCTTCTGCGTCGTCAAAGTCCAGGTAGTGGGATGCAAAGCCATTGAAGAAGGCAGCGTTTTCCGGCGTCGTCCTTACATCAAAGCCAAGAATGTCCCTCTCGCCTTTGCGTGTGGCAAGGAAAGCGGCTGTCCTTCTGACGGCTTCTTCCCTGCTTCCTGCCAGAGCGGATGCGAGGTAGTCGGCGAAGGCTCTTCTTCCAGCCTCAGCCAGATCGGGGCGTCTTGTGACGTCTGTCTTTAGGATGAGGCTTGTCAGTTCCTGCGTGATGGGATCCATGATTCCTCCTTTCATTCCTAATTATTTCTTGGAAAATTTCTCTGCTCTGTCATTCGGTTCCAGCCAGCGGCTGTCATCCGGGCCTTTCGGCATGAGTCTTGGCATATCTGCAAACGGGGTGTGGTCGACGTAGTAGAAGCGAAGACGCATGGAGTTGAAGTCCGTGTTCCCTCCGAAGGCCGGGTTGCTGAAGAGGTCTTTCGCGTAGTTCCAGAGGTTCGGGTAATCGACGAGGCGTTTCTTGTTCAGAAGATATTTCTGATAGAAGACGAGGTCGAAGCGGGTCAGCGTGACGAAGAGGCGGATGTCCGGAGAGGTGATGGTATCGCCCATGAGGTACCGGCGGGTGGAAAGTCTTTCTTCCAGCCAGTCCAGACGGTCGAATACGAGATCATAGTAGTATTCGTATTCTTCCTGCGTCCCTGCCAGAGCCGCCAGATTCACGGCCAGATTTACGTCGGCATAGATGACGTCGTTCAGTGCATCGATGTCGTAGCGGAGTTCTTCGGGATAAATATCCGGAGCGTCCTTGTCGATGTATTCCTGCCAGCCTTCATAGAGCTGGATGTCAAGGTCGTGGTAGTCGTTGTTGACGACAGCGCCGGTCGTGACGTCGACGAGAGCCGGGACGGTCGCGCGCTGGTCGTAGTCCGGATTTCCCTTCTTGTATGCTTCCATGAGGGAATGGATCTTGAGGACGGGGTCCACATCATCCTTGTCGAGTGTGAAGTACCAGCCGCCTACGACACCTGCCGGGCGAAGCGGATCGACGACGCCTTTGGAAATGACTTTGTCCAGGCCCAGGAGGTCGATTGCAATCGCGATGCGGTTTGCCCATGGGCAGTGGCGGGACCAGATGAGGCGGTAACGGCCCGGCTCTACAGGGAGCTGGCCCTTGCCGCTGCCAAAGGAGGCAGTGAACTGCGGTTCTTCATCGTCGTCGTATTTCTTTCTTGCTATGTTGAAGTTCGAAGCGTCCTCTCCTTCGCCGTACTCCTTGTCGATGCCGTTGGAGCGCGGGTTGGTGGACTGGAACTGGGAAAAGTCGATCGGGCAGGGGTTCATTGCGCGTTTCACTTCTACGTGCGCACGTGCTTCGCGGATGCTCGGGTCAATGATAAAGTCTTTGATTTTTTCGAAATCGGCCATGGTATGTTCCTCCTACGGAATAAGAAATTATTCGCCGCGGGGAGGAAAATGGGCCTAAAAAAGCCTCCGCCCCGGGCATTCATTTGAATGTCAAGGGACGGAAGCTCCGTGATTACCACCCTGATTCGCCCTGGGGTCACCCCGCAAGGCCTTTTGAAGTGCTTATGGGACCCGGTCAGGCTCCATACACTCCTGCGCTGTAACGGGCGTCTCCCGGGCCGCCTACTTCGTTCGGCGCGCCAGCTCAGAAATGCACTTCACTATCTTACGGTGTTTCCCTTCTCACCTTCCGGGAACTCTCTTTGCGCTTTCAGACAGTTACTCTTTTCCTCATTGCCATGATGGATTTCTATGCTTTGGACAGATATAAAAAAACTCTCCTCCCCATAAAGGGACGAGAGCTTAGCTTCGTGATTCCACCCAATTTCATGTATTTCTACATCTCATGCGCGCTGTATCGGGCGCTCCCGCTGCGGCTACTTCATTCGCCTGCAGGGCTCGGAAATGCACTTCGCTGATTTCTCCTTGTCCGCTTCCACCGTCCGGACTCGCTTGAAAGGAAAAGGTTCAGGTACTCTTTTTCTTCATCGCCAAAATTATGTTGCACTTACTTTACCATTCCTATAGAAGCTTGTCAATGCAAGAAATAGAAAAATTCGTATATGAATTTCACGCTTTTCATCCTGCGAATCCATACTATTTGTATAAATAAAATAAAGAAGAAACAGCAGCATGGAAAAGAATCAGGAATGAAATAAAATAAGAAACCCATTTCCTATAACGAAATTGAATAAGAAAACCTGCGGAATAAGAAACGATGAAAGTAAAATGTTTCTCTTCTCTTGATAAAACATTTCGGTTACCAACTCTTTATTCTTAGGGAGTATAATAAGAAAAGGACGGGAAACCGCCCCATTCAACTAGAAAAGAAAGGAGAGGGGATATGAAAAACTGGAAACATGTCATATACCTCGTCTGCGCGATCCAGATCGGCGCAGGCATCTCCATGATGGGCATCATGTCCTTCCTGCCTTTGTTCCTTTCCGAGCTCGGCATCACCGATACCGGCGAGGCTGCTTTCTGGGCAGGAATCATCATCGGCGTCACACCGTTCATGATCGCATTCTCCGCACCGTTCTGGTCGATCCAGGCGGACAGGCGGGGACCGAAGACGGTCATGTCGATCGTCCTTATCGCCGTCGTGCTTTCGTCCTTCTTCAGCGGCATAACGACAGCGCCCTGGCAGCTACTGCTGCTTCGCACCCTGCAGGGACTTGTCGGAGGCTTTGTCCCAATAGGTCTTTCCATCGTCGTCTCTGTCACACCGGAAGAGAAGACGTCCTGGTCGATGGGATACTTCCAGGCGGCCATGGTCATGGGCATCATGTTCGGACCGCTCCTTGGCGGCGCTGTGGCAGATACCTTCGGCTACCGCATGCCGTTCTACGCGTTCTCGCTTCTTGCTTTCCTCTGCCTTATTGCCCTCCAGATTTTCCTGCCTGACATCCACAGGAAAGGGGCGGCGAAGGAAACGGACTCCACATGGAGCCAGATCAAGTTCTTCATGAAGATTCCGCGTGTGCGCATCATGACATTCATGCAGTTCCTCTGCAACTTCGGCATCACCGGCATCGGGCCGATCCTGCCGCTCTATATCAAGTCGATGATGGGGGATTCGCCCATCGTTGCGACCGTCGTCGGGTTCATTATCTTCATTTCCGGCGGCTGCAGCGCCCTCGCATCGCTCAATACCGGCCGCATCACGTCGCGCTTCGTCATCCATCGGGTGCTCATCACCGCGACGATATTCGTCGGCTTCACCTTCATCATGCAGTACCTCATGACGACCGTCGCGGGACTTGGTTTCTTCCGCGGCATCACGGGCCTTGGCATGGGCTTCATCGCACCGTGCACGAATACGATCATCGCCAAATCTGTGCCGCCTGAAAAACGCTCGATCGTCTTCGGCGTCGTTTCTTCCGTCTTCCTGATGGGCAACGTCGCCGGCCCTGTCTGCTCGGGCGCCATTGCAAACTACTTCGGCTATGCCATGGTCTTCTGGTCCACAGCTATCGCTTTCTTCCTTGCTGCCTGCGTCATCATCTGGAATTTCAGGGGCGAAAAGGAAATTTAAGTAAGGAGTCATTATGGAAATCCGCGTTTTGAAATACTTTCTCACGGTCGCCCGCGAAGGGAGCATCACGAGAGCGGCCGAGATCCTCCACGTCACGCAGCCTACGCTTTCCCGCCAGATCCTGGAGCTTGAAAGGGAAACGGGCGTGAAACTCCTGGACAGGGGCAGCCGTCATGTGAGCCTTACCTCTGACGGGCTCCTTCTCAAAAGGCGTGCTGAGGAAATCGTCGATCTCGTCGACAAGACGGAAAAGGAACTCTCCGGCAACAAGACCGTCGAGGGCACGGTAAACTGCGCCGGCGGCGAGCTCCTTGTCATGGATCATTTTTCTGATCTCATCATGCGCTTCCAGGAAAAACATCCCCTTGTCCGTTTCGATATTAATACGGACATCACGGGGAGGGTGAATGAAAAAATGGACTCCGGCCTGATCGACACGGCCATCTTCGTCCGTCCCTTTGATGCGGAGAAGTATGACTACGTCCCGATCGGCCCCGAAGCCCGCTTCTGCGCCGCCATGAGGACAGACGACCCTCTGGCACAGAAGGAACATGTCACAAGAGAAGATCTTGCAGGAAAGAAACTCGTCCTCATAAGCCGCGGAGAACTCAATGCGGATATCCGGAGCTGGTGGGAGACGTCTGTGAGACAATCCAGACGCCCATCCACTGCGACCTTGGCGCGAATTCCTCCCTCTTTGCCAAGAGGAAAGGACTCTATATCATCACGACAGAAGGCACCATGCCGCTTGTCGACGACCGCATCGTCAAGTACGTCCCGCTCTACCCGGAAATGCGCATCCAGACAGTCGTAGCATGGAAAAGAGGCCAGCCCTTCGGACGCGCCGCCCAGGCCTTCATCGAATTCCTCAAGGAAGAAATGGGAGAAAAATAAAAGAATAAAAGAGGCTGTGGGAATGTGACATCATTTCTACAGCCTCTTTTTACATGCCTCGGCTTCCACTATTCATTTTATGTATGGATGAGTCATGAAAATGGGCATTGGATATGATTTCCTTCTTCTTCTACAATACAGATAAAGAGAGCGTCACAAGCGCTGGAGGAGGAATCATGAAGAAATATATTTTAGCCGCCGTCCTTCTGCTTGGCATGGCAGGAGCTGCGGGTGTGAGCTACGGGAGCGGCTCGACGGAGGATCTGATGGCTCCGATCGCTTATACAGACTGGGAAATAGGAAAATCCAAACCGACGACAGGAAATCTCGTCGCTGTAAGGGATATGAACACGGCGGTCCCGGCCGCTGTGCCACCCGCCTGCCCAAGCCAGAAGAAAGTATGCAGTGGAAAATAGCGTAAAAAAGAACTGTGACAAAATGGGAAATCATTTTGCCACAGCTCCTCTTTAACTTGAGGAATCTCTTAAAGGTTCTTTTCTATTTTATCCAGAAGTCTTGCGAGCTCCTCCATTTCTTCCTTTGTCAGGGAAGAGGTGAGGGCATCGTTTGCTTTTTCATCGAGGGCGGAGTATTCTTCCGTGAATTTCTGCCCCTTCTCTGTCACGGTGAGGATCAGGTTCCTGTGATCGGAGGGGTCGGGCGTCCTCTTGATGAAGTTTTTCTTTTCAAGACGCTCTGCCAGGGATTTCACCGTGTTCGGCGTCTTTTCGATGAGGCGCCCCAGCTCCTTCTGGATGAGGGGCTGGTTTTCGGAAATCGTCTTCAGGGCGACCCACTGCTCGACGGTCATGCCTTCTTCCTTGAAGATGAGGTCGATCTGGTAGTGGACCTTCCTTGCGATGCGGCAGAGGGCATAGCCCGGTGTTTCGTCTAGTTTCATTTCAGGTACTTGTTGAAGAAGTCCGTGATGATGGAGAGGGCTTCGGCCTGATCCCAGTAGACGCCGCCATGGGCTGCGCCTTCGACGAGGTAACGGTCAGAGGGGATGCCTTCCTTCCGGAGTGCCTGGAAGAGAAGGTCTGTCTGGCTCGGGGAGACGACGAAATCCTTCGTGCCATGCATGAGAAGCATAGGAGCGCTGTTCTTTCCGACGTAAGTCATGGGATCAGCCGCCTTGGCAGCAGCAGGATCGGCCAGGATGCCGCCGTCACGTCCGCCAAAGACAGGAGAGCCGTTCACCCAGAGGGCTTCGGTAGCGCCTGCGGACTTGTGGGCTTCCTTCACGGCGTCGGAGTAATCATCGCCGATGCGTGTGAGGTCGGAGAGGCCGTAGAGATCGACAGCTGCCTTGACGCTGCTGGACTGGTCGAGGTTTTCGCCCTTGTCGAATGTCGTCGTGCCGCTTGTCACGCCGGCCATGGCAGTGAGGTAGCCGCCTGCGCTTCCGCCTACGATTCCGATGCGGTCAGGATCGATATTGAACTTCTTGGCATTGGCGCGCAGGTAGCGGATGGATGCCTTCACGTCTTCCAAAGGCTGCGGGAATACAGCCGTCGGAGCGACGCGGTATTCGATGGATGCGACGACGTAGCCGGCTTCAGCCAGGTGCATGCGGAGCTGGATGCCGTTATCCTTGTTGGCATTGATGAAGCCGCCGCCCGTGACGTAGACGATCGCCGGAAGCGGTGTCTTGGACTGGGGTTTCAGGATATCCATCTTCATGGCGACGTTCTCATAGCCGCGGGACGGCACCTGTTCATAGACGACGCCGGAGATCTGCTTGATTTCCGGTGTCACGACATTGACTTTCAAAAGATGGCTCTCTGCCTTGTTCGGCATATTGGCCGTTGAAGAATCGACATTGATAGTAGGTTCCATAGCGAATGCGCTTCCTCCCGCAAGTAAAAATCCGGACAGCGCAAGGGCTGTCAGCCATTTCTTATTCATATAGACTCCTTTCCGCCTTTCGGCAAGGACAATTCATTTGACAATTCCATATTAGTACGATATGTTACTAATTGTCAAGACGCCCTTTAACGGGCAGGAGGAAATCATGGACATGCGTGTGATTCATTATTTTCTGGCGGCCGCCAGAGAGGGAAATATCACAAAGGCAGCGAAGCGTCTCCACATGACGCAGCCGACGCTTTCCCGTCAGCTGGCCGAGCTGGAGTCTGAGCTTGGTGCGCGTCTTTTCGAGCGCTCGAGCCGAAGGATCACACTGACGAGCGAGGGCATCCTCTTCCGCCGCCGCGCAGAGGAAATGGAAGAGCTTCTGGCCAAGACGAAGGAGGAAATTTCTTCGGGAGAGGAACTGGCAGGGACGGTCGCCGTCGGAGGCGGCGAGCTCCTTGTGACATCTGTCTTCGTTTCCCTGATACGGAAGTTCCAGAAGGAGCATCCCCATGTGTTCTTCGATTACCAGACGGGGGTCACGGACCGCGTCACCGAGCGGATGGACATGGGCCTCATCGATGCGGCTGTCCTTGTCCGTCCCTTTGATTCGGTGAAGTATGATTCCGTCCCGATCGGTCCCGATGCTCGCTGGGGCGTCATCATGAGAGCGGATGATCCCCTCGCGGAAAAAGAATCCATCCGGAAGGAAGATCTTCTGGGGAAGACGGTCATCCTTCCCGGGCGCCTTGAACTCAATGCAGAAATCGCAAACTGGCTGGGGAGTGTAAGGAAGACAATCACGTCCCCAATCAAGTGGGACCTGGGCGGAAGCCGCGTGATCCTTGCAGAAGATCCTGGCTGCTATGTCATTACGACAGAAGGCGCAGCCGCGCTTTTTGATGAAAGACGCCTCTCCTTCCTGCCGCTTGAACCAAAAAGGAAGATAGAGACGGTCATTGCATGGAAGAAGGACCAGCCTTTCGGACGCGCAGCAGAAGCTTTCATCAGGTTCCTCCAGAAGGAAGCGGCAGAAAAGGGCCTTTGACAGGACCGGATGCCGCCTTATTATCCGTTAATCATTTTGTGATTTTTGTTATAATAAGAAATATAGAATAAGAAGGGATTACGGATATATGAGAAAAATGGACATGCTCCATGGGTCGATCGGCGACAAGACGGTTTCTTTCGCCATACTTCTGGCGGTCACAGGGATCTGCCAGCAGCTTTTCAATGCCATCGACATCATCATCATGGGGCGTTTTGTTGGTAAGGAAGCCATGGCCGCCGTCGGCAGCAATGCGCCGGTCGTCGGGCTTCTCGTTACGTTCTTTGTAGGGATTTCCCTTGGCGCGAACGTCGTCATTTCCCAGTACACGGGGCAGGGAAATCTGGAAAAAGTAAAAAAGGCCGTGCATACGACGATCGTCTTCGCCGTTCTGGCGGGCATTCTTTTTGCCGTGCTCGGCGTTTTCAGCGCGGATTCAGTCGTCAGGCTCCTTCAGGTGCCAAAGGAAGTCGAGACAATGTCCCGCGAGTACCTGGAAACCATATTCATCGCGATGCCGGGCATCCTTGTCTATAACTTCACCTCGGCGATTTTCAGGAGTCAGGGCGATACGAGGACGCCGCTCATGTGCCTCTTTGCGGCCGGCACATGCAAGGCATGTCTGAGCCTTTTCCTTGTCGTCTACTGCGGCATGGATGTCGTCGCCGTGGCGGCTTCCACCGTCTTTGCGACGCTCATGAGCTCTTCGCTTCTTCTTTACCTCATGAAGAATACGAAGAGCGCGATCCACATTTCCTTCCATGATATGAAAGTGGACTGGGGGATTCTCCGCCAGATCCTTTCCATCGGTACGCCGGCCGGCGTGCAGGGCGCTGTCTTCAGCCTGTCGAATGTCGTCATCCAGGCGGCCATCAACAGCCTCGGCGCAGAGGTCATGGCAGCTTCGGCGGCTGCTTTCAATCTGGAAATCCTTGTGTACTACATCATGAATTCCTTCGGGCAGGCATGCACGACATTCACGGGGCAGAACTACGGCGCAGGTCTTCTTTCCCGCTGCAGAAGGGTGGGGAAGATCTGCACGCTGCAGAATCTGGCCGCGACGGTCGCCTCTTCCATGATCGTGCTGGCGGCAGGGCCGTACCTCCTTTCCGTTTTCAGCTCCGATCCGGAAGTCATTGCGCTTGGCATGATCCGCCTCGAATTCATTTTGATTCCTGAACCGCTCAATATGATTTCTGAAGCTGTTTCAGGTTTCCTTCGTGCCTTCGGAAAGTCCCTGGCGCCTGCCATGGCAGCGCTCGTCGGCATCTGCGGCACGCGTATTCTTTACGTTTTCACTATTTTCCCGACGCACCAGACCTTCACCTGGCTCATGGCGGTCTATCCGCTGAGCTGGCTGGTCGCTGCCGCCGGCATACTTTTCGTTCTTTACTATTACCGCAAGCTCTACATGGGGCCTGACCGCGTGTAGACCATTAGGAAAAGGGGGATTTCCATGACAGAAATGAGAAGAAAAGACAGGAGAGTCACCGATGAAGCTCTCATCGATTCCATCCTGAAGGAGTGCGGCGTCGTCCGCATCGGCCTCTATGATGAGGACAGGATTTACGTCGTGCCCGTCAATTACGGCTATACGTATGAGGACGGCAGACTTTCCATTTATTTCCACGGGGGAAGAAGCGGCCACAGGCTGGACTGTATCCGCAGGAACCCGAAGGCAGGCTTTGTGATCGATACGGGGGAAATGGTCATTCCTGCTGAGGAAGCCTGCGATTTCACGAATCATTACCATTCCATTATCGGAAGCGGCATTGTGACAATCCTTGAAGATCCGGCGGAGAAGTGCCGGGGCCTTGAAATCATCATGGCACAGACATCTGACAGGAAATGGGCCTTCACCGAAAGGATGGCCAATCAGGTCGAGGTGTACAGGCTGGACGTGGAAGAATTCCAGGCCAAGGCCAATCCGCCCCTTCGCAAATGACCGTCTCTATAATGACCGTCTCTATATAAATAACAATAAAAGGGAGTAAGGGATTAAGGAGGAAAAAGGTATGGGAAAGAAAGTCACTGTGATTTCTACAAGTCTTCGTCACGGGAGCAATTCGGCCGTTCTGGCGGATGCTTTTGCCATGGGCGCATCGGAAGCGGGCAATGAAGTGACGCTCATCTCGCTCACAGGGAAGGACATCCATTTCTGCACAGGCTGCCTTGCCTGCCAGAAGACGGGAAAGTGCGTCATCCATGACGATATGAATGATATGCAGGAAATCGTCCGCACGTCTGATGTTCTTGTGTTTGCCACGCCGATTTATTATTATGAAATGAGCGGGCAGATGAAGACATTCCTCGACAGACTGAATCCGCTCTACATAGCCGACTGCCAGTTCAAGGATGTCTACCTTCTGGCTTCAGCCGCTGAAGAGGATGAGTATGCGATGAAAAGAGCGAAGAGCGGCCTTGAAGGATGGATCGAATGCTTCCCGCAGTCGCATTTTGCCGGCTCTGTCTTTGCAGGCGGCATGACGAATCCGGGCATGGCGAAAGGAAGCGCTGCCTTTGAGGAAGCCAGAAAAGCCGGAATGAATGTATAAGGAAAGCCATTTTAGAAGAGGAGGAACTATGTTTCATATATTGCGCTGGGTCGTGGCGGCCATCGCCCTTCTGGGCGTCTTCGGGTACTGGTTCGTGAACCAGCCGCAGATGGATCCTTTGGTGACGCCGGAAAGAAAGGCGCGCATCGAAGCGTCTCCGCACTACGTGAACGGAGAATTCGTCCCCGAGACGCCGCATGAGAAGGTCAATCCTTCCCTTGGCTTCTGGAAGGAATTCTTCTTCCCGACACCGGGAAAGACGATACCATCCGACCCTATGATCAGCGTGAAGACGAACCTGAGACAGCTCCCCAGGGACAAGGACGTCCTTGTCTGGATGGGGCACTCCTCTTACTATATGCAGCTGAACGGGCACAGGATCCTGATCGATCCCATTTCCGCCGAGTATGCATTGCCTGTTCCCTTCGTGGACAAGGCTTTTGAAGGAAGTAATATCTACACGCCCGACGATATACCGGACGACATCGACGTCATGGTGCTTTCCCACGATCACTGGGACCACCTCGACTATGACTTCGTCCGCGCCATCGAGCCGAAGGTCAAACACGTCGTGACCGGCCTTGGAAATGGCGGATACTACGAAAAGTGGGGCTACCCGCTTGAAAAGATTTCTGAAGAAGACTGGAATACGTCCGTCAAGATCGACGATGGCCTGACCGTCTGGGTCCTCCCTGCGCGCCATTTCTCCGGAAGGATGCTGAAGAGAAATCAGACACTCTATGCAGGCTTTGCCTTCATCACGCCGGGAAGGAAAGTCTTCTACAGCGGCGATGGCGGCTATGACGGAAGATTTGCAAGGATCGGCGACCAGTTCGGCGGATTTGACCTGGCGATCCTGGAAGACGGCCAGTACAATAAGGACTGGCACTCCGTCCACATGATGCCGGAAGAAACAGCCCAGGCAGCCGTCGACCTCCATGCTAAGACCGTCGTTCCCTGCCACAATGGCAAGTACCCGCTCTCCACGCACCAGTGGAAAGACCCGTACATCCGCCTTGTGAAAGCAGCACACGAAAAAGACCTCACGCTCCTGACCCCCATGATCGGAGAAACCCTCCGCATCGGGGACCAGAACCAGTACTTCGGCCGCTGGTGGGAACTAATGAATTAATTAAGAATAAGAGGGAACCCGGTTTCTCCCTCAATCTCCCTCTTTCAAAAAGTTTCTTGACTTACCATACGGTAATCAGTAAAATAAATAATACATATAAGCGTGGATGAAGACGGTCCGCACAAGCATGAGTCCAAAGAGAGCCCCGGTCGGTGAGAAGGGGCGGCGAGTGGCGCGGATAGATCACTTCGGAGCTTCAGGGAAGAAAAGCCCTGACGGGACATCGTTAACTGTACCGAGTGGCCGTAAGGTCATGAGGGTGGTACCACGGGATAGAATCCCGCCCCTTATCGGGCGGGATTTTTTTATTTTGGAAATCGAAGATTTCCTTAGGAGGAATTTGAAAATGGATTACAGCAAAACCCTGCATCTGCCTCAGACAGAATTCCCGATGCGCGGCAACCTTCCGAAGAAGGAACCGGAATTCGTGGATTTCTGGCAGAAAAATGATTTGTATGAAAAGAGAGTGGAGAAGAGACAGCATGACGGCGCTCCGACTTTCGTCCTGCACGACGGACCTCCCTATGCAAATGGCAAGATCCACATCGGCCATGCACTGAATAAGACACTGAAGGACGTCATCGTCCGTTACAAATACATGGCTGGCGACAATGCCAACTACATCCCGGGCTGGGATACTCACGGCCTTCCGATCGAATACGCAGTCCTCAAGGACTCCGGTGAAGACCGCGCCAACATGACCCCGCTCGAACTGCGCAGAAAGTGCCTGGAATACGCTAAGAAATGGATCGCTATCCAGAAGGAAGACTTCATCCGCATGGGCGTTGTCGGCGATTTCAAGCATCCATACGTCACCTTCGATCCGCACCTCGAAGCTAAGGAACTCGAAGTCTTCGGCGAAATGGCCAAGAAGCACTACATTTACAAGGGCAAGAAAGCCGTTTACTGGTGCCCGCACTGCGAAACAGCCCTGGCTGAAGCAGAAATCGAATACAAGGACAGAAAATCCCCGTCCATCTACGTCAAGTATCCGGCTGTGGATATCAAGGGCCTTGGGCCGGACGGCGTCGATCCATCCAAGCTCTTTGCCGTTATCTGGACCACCACACCGTGGACCATCCCGGCATCCCTCTACATCAGCGTGAACCCGAAATTCACCTATGTATGGGTACACAACAAAACCGCTGATGAATACTACCTCATGAGCAAGGAACTCGCTCCGGCTGCCATGGCTGACTGCAAGATTGAAGACTACGAATTCGTAGGCCGCGAAATGCTCGGCGCTGAATGGGACCTCGCAACCTTCCATCATCCGCTGGCCATTTATAACCGCACTATCTATGTCCTCGAAGGCAACCATGTCACCCTTGATGCCGGCACAGGCTGCGTTCATACCGCTCCTGGACACGGCGTTGAAGACTTTGAAGTTTACAAATCTTATGAAAACGCTGGCAAGCTGAAACAGGAAGTCGTCTGCCCGGTTGATGAAAAAGGCAACATGACTGCTGAAGCAGGCGAATTCCTCCAGGGCAAGAGCATCTGGGACGCAGAAGGCCCGGTCATCTCCGCTCTGGCTCATGAAGGCCACCTCCTTGGCAAGAAATCCATCCACCATCAGTACGCACACTGCTGGCGCTGCAAGAACCCAGTCATCTATCGTGCTACCGAGCAGTGGTTCGCATCCATCAACGACTTCAGAGATAAAGCACTGAAAGCTGTCGACGATACACGCTTCATCCCATCCTGGGGCCATGACCGTCTCTACAACATGATCCGCGACCGTCAGGACTGGTGTATTTCCCGCCAGAGATCCTGGGGCGTGCCGATTCCTGCATTCTACTGCGACGACTGCGGCAAGTGGGTCATCACTGATGAAACGATGAAGAAAGTCGAAGAAATCGTAGAAAAAGAAGGCACCGATGCATGGTGGGCTCATTCCGCTGAAGAACTCCTTCCGGAAGGCTTCAAATGCCCGCACTGCGGAGGCACCCATTTCCATAAAGAAAAAGACATCATGGACGTATGGTTCGACTCCGGCTCCACATGGAACGGCGTCCTCCGTTACCCGCATGAAGACTGGAAGGAAGACGGCGTACAGTTCCCGGCTGACCTGTACCTCGAAGGCTCCGACCAGCACCGCGGCTGGTTCCATTCTTCCCTCCTCTGCTCCGTAGCAGTCAATGGATACGCTCCATACAAAGCAGTCCTGACACACGGCTTCACCATGGACGGCGAAGGCAGAAAGATGTCCAAGTCCGTCGGCAACGTCGTTGCTCCGCAGGACATCATCAACCGCTACGGCGCAGACGTCATGAGACTCTGGATTTCCTCCGTCGACTATCAGGGCGACGTCAGACTGTCTGACAAGATCGTCAAATCCATGAGCGACGTATACAGAAAGATCAGAAACACATTCCGCTACCTCATGGGCAACCTGTACGACTTCGATCCGAAGAAGGACAGCGTAGCATATGAAGATATGGAAGAAATGGACAGATGGGCACTCCTGCGCCTCGAACAGGTCAAGAGAACCGTCCTCAAGGCTTATGAAGACTATGAATTCCATGTCATGTACCATGCCGTACACAACTTCTGCACCGTCGACCTTTCCGCTATCTACCTGGATATCCTGAAAGACCGCCTCTACACAGAAAAAGCAGACTCCCGCCTCAGAAGAAGCGCGCAGACCGCTATGTACGAAATCCTGACAAGCCTCGTCCGCCTCGTAGCTCCTGTACTCTGCTTCACCGCTGAAGAAGTATGGCAGGACCTCCCGAACAAGGAAGAACGCGAATGGTCCGTCCACATGGCATCCATGCCGGAACTGAACGACAAATTCCTCGACAAGGCACTCGATGAAAAATGGAAGAAACGCCTCGCAGTCAGAAGCGTCATCACCAAAGCCCTCGAAGAAGCCCGCCAGGCAAAGACCATCGGCCACCCGCTCGACGCTGAAGTCACCGTCTACGCAAAAGGCGAAGCTTACGATATCCTCAAAGCTATGGAAAAGGAACTTGCAGATTTCTGCATCGTATCCCAGACCAAACTCGTAGAAGGCACCGAAAGCGCTCCTGAAAACGCAGTATCCGACGATGAAGGAAACGTCAAAGTTACCGTCTCCGTCTGCGAACTCGAAAAATGCGAACGCTGCTGGAAGAGAACCCCGGACGTCGACTCCGACCCGGCTCATCCGCACGTATGCGCACGCTGCGCCCACGTCCTCGCAGAAACCGGCGAAGCTGGAGAATAATAAACATAGAACAACCAAAAAGACCCGCAAGGGTCTTTTTGCGTGGGGGAGAACAGGGGAAATACAGCAGCTTTCAGCCGAAGGCTGGTTGGCATGTTTTCCTAGGCTGTAAGCCGGCTGTATGGTTTTAATCTCATCACCACACAAAAAGGGGCTGTGACAAAATCCGTTAAAACGCTGCTTTTTTCTGGCTCTTCACGGAAATTTGGGGGATGAATAATTTTTAGGTAAAGAAAAGAATCGGATAAGGGTAAAGAAATAATCCATGTTTCGGTACCCATATCCGATTCTT
>OKRX01001147.1_pt1 | contig 20217 bp, 16 predicted proteins | sample 1601241 | NCBI WGS metagenome assembly OKRX01 (sample SAMEA3541500, study PRJEB24748) | human gut metagenome | biome: human gut; feature: human-associated habitat; material: faeces | place: China | collected 2012
ACGCTGAAAAAGGCGTTGCTCCAACGCAGCGGGAAGAGGAGAGCAAGGGCGGGGTGGACCCGGCCCAGCTCCGTCCCTTGGCTGAGCTGGCTCAGTCCCTGCCCCATGTGCGCCTGCGGGGTTTGATGGCCATCCCGCCTATCAGCCCCCTCCCCGGTGCCAATCGGCCTTTTTTTGCAAAAATGTATCAGCTTTTTGTTGACATAAGACGCGAAATGTCCGATAATCAATGTGATATCGATTGCCTGTCCATGGGAATGAGCGGCGACTTTGAGGACGCCATCGCCGAGGGGGCCACGCTGGTCCGGGTCGGCACCGCGCTGTTCGGCCCCCGGCCGCCCATGCACACCGCCCGTTGAACCGGCGGCAGAGCTTACACCAAGGAAAAGAGAGGATACCGCTATGGGATTTATGGATGAACTCAAGCGCTTGGCCCACCCCTACGAGGATGAGGACGAGGACGATTTCGAGGAGTTTGAGCCGGCGCCTCGTGCTGCCGTCCCTGAGCGCCGGGACCGCTCCGAGCGGATGGACCGCACGGGCTCTTTGTACAGCGCCCCGGTCGAGCCGGAGCGCCGCAGCAACAAGGTCGTCAATATTCACACCACTACTCAGCTCCAGGTGGTGCTGGTAAAGCCAGAGCGCTTTGAGAACGCCAGCGAGATCGCCGACCATCTGCGGGAGAAGCGCACCGTGGTGCTCAACCTGGAGTCCACCAACAAGGAGATCGCCCGCCGTCTGCTGGACTTTTTGTCCGGCGTGGCCTATGCCAACGAGGGCAAGATCAAGAAGGTGGCTATCAGCACTTACATCATCACGCCCTACAACGTGGATATCCTGGGCGACTTGATTGACGAGCTGGAAAACAACGGGCTGTATTTCTAAATAGCCCTGCCCTGCCCGGTTCCGGGCACAACAGATAAGATTTTGGGGGGATTACTATGCTGACTCCGCAGGAGGTTTCTGAGCGCGCCTTTCCCAAGGCGTCCTTTGGCGGATACAATATGGCCCAGGTGGACGAGTTCCTGGACGTACTGACCGAGGATTACAGCGCCCTTTACAGCGAAAACGCGGTGCTGAAGAGCAAAATGAAGGTGCTGGTGGAAAAGGTGGAGGAGTACCGTTCCACGGAAGAAGCCATGCGAAAGGCGCTGATGACCGCCCAGCGGATGGCGGACGAGCTGGTGAAGGAAGCCCAGGACCAGCGGGACCAGATGCTGCAGCAGGCCCAGGCTGAGGCCCAGCAGCAGGTGGAGTCCATCCGCAAGGAGGTGGAGGCGGAGCAGTATCGTCTGTCCTGTGCCAAGCAGGAGACCGCCGCCTATGTGCAGAAGGTGAAGGCCCTGCATCAGCAGGCCCAGACCTATCTGGACCAGCTGGACCAGATCACGCCCCAGCAGCCTCAGGCGGAGCAGCCCGCCCAGACCGATGCGGTAGACCAGGCGGTCTCCGACATTGACGACAGCGTGCAGCGTCTGGTGGCCAAGGCCATGGCCGAGGCCAAGGAGGAGAACGAGAAGGCCCGCCAGGGCCAGGACCTGTCCGACACCGCCGAGTTCCCCGCCCAGGGGAGCAAGGAGCCTGAGCACGACGACATGGAGCAGACCACCCGCATCGACTTCGGGGAGCTGCAGTTCGGCCGGGACTACGAGATTAAATAAGATGAAATATCCCCCGGAATTTAAGATTCCGGGGGATATTTATTGCCATTTGTTCTATGCATAAAAAATGGGAGCGACCTGAGCAGTCACTCCCACAAAAATCTCTTTTACGGGCGCAGAAGGGAAACGAAGTTTCCCATAAAGTTCTTTGCCAAGCTTTCTTTCAAGAAAGCGGGCAAAAAGCTTTTTTGCCTACTTTTTTCTCGAAAAAAGTAGGTTGACAAACCATTCAGGCAGGGGGCACTCCAGTTCCACCGGCTGTCCGGTGGTGGGGTGGATAAAGCGCAGCCGCCGGGCGTGGAGGCACTGGCCTGCCAGGCCTGGCACCGGCTTTTTTGACCCATACACCGTATCGCCCAGCAGGGGATGGCCCAGATAGGCCATGTGGACGCGGATCTGGTGGGTGCGGCCGGTCTCCAGACGGCACTCCAAGTGGGTGCAGCCGGAATAACGTCCCAGCACCTTCCAGTGGGTCACCGCCGGACGGCCCTTGGGGTCCACCGCCATCTTTTTCCGGTCCACCGGGTGGCGGCCAATGGGGGCGTTCACCGTGCCGCTGTCCTCTTTGAAGCCGCCCACCGCCACCGCCTCGTACACCCGGGCCAGGGTGTGGTCCTGAAGCTGGGCGGCCAGAGCCAGATGGGCGCGGTCGTTTTTGGCCGCGATAATAAGGCCGGAGGTGTCCCGGTCAATGCGGTGGACAATGCCCGGGCGCAGCTCCCCGTTGATGCCTGACAGGGAGTCCCCGCAGTGGTAGAGCAGGGCGTTGACCAGGGTGCCATCGGGGTGTCCGGGAGCAGGATGGACCACCAGCCCCACCGGCTTGTTCACCACGATCACGTCGTCATCCTCGTATACCACGTCCAGAGGGATATTCTGAGGCACGATCTCCACCGGCTGAGGGTCGGGGAGCAGCACCTCCACCACCATGCCGGGGGTGGTCTTGGCGTTCTTTTTCAGAGGCTTTCCCCAGCTGGTCACCGCCCCCTGTTCCAGCAGGCGCTGGGCGGCGGAGCGGGTCAGGTCCTCTACCTGGCTGGCCACAAAGGCGTCCAGCCGCTCGCCCCCCTCCTGGGCGGTCAGAATGAGGGGGGTCACAGGTTGTTCTCCCGGGACTTGGGTCCCTCCAGCTTGTCCCACAGCAGCAGGTAGTACAGGGCAGCGCCGATGCCGCCCACCACCACGCAGATGTCGGCCACATTAAAGACGGCAAAGTTCATAAACAGCACATTGAACATATCCACCACGTAGCCCTGAAGCGCCCGGTCGATGAGGTTGCCCACGGCTCCTGCCAGCAACAGAGCCAGACACACCCGGCCCAGGGGGTGGCGGAAGAACTTTTTCACCAGAGCCACCGCCAAAATCACCGACATCACCAGGGAGATCAGGGTCAAAATCCAGGTGTGCTCGTTGAACAGAGAGAAAGCGGCGCCGGTGTTCTGCACGTAGGTCAGGTCCAGAATGTAGGGCAGAAAGGGCACGTGGTGCCCCAGGGGGATATTTTGAACCACCAGATATTTTACCAGCTGGTCCAGGGCCACCAGAGCAGCCACAAGCAGGGCGTACAGCATAAGAAAACTCCTTGAAAGGCGACATAATACAAGTAAGATGGACTCTATTTTATCATGTTCTCTGCCCGGGTACAACGGGGAATTTCCAGACAGGATGTAGATTTTTACCTTCCCCCATACAGCGCCAGGTGGTAAAATAGAAAAAGCAAGAAAACGAAGGAGGGGAACGGTCATGGAGATCCAGGGCCTGCAAAAAATGACCTTGCTGGACTACCCCGGCAAGGTGGCCTGTACGGTTTTTCTGGGAGGGTGTGACTTTCGCTGTCCCTTCTGTCACAACGGGGAGCTGGTCCTCTCCCCTGCCCCGGCGGAGATGAACCAGGAGGAGCTGCTGGCCTTTTTGAAAAAGCGCCAGGGTCTGCTGGACGGGGTGTGCATCACCGGCGGAGAGCCGCTGCTGCGGCCTGACCTACCCCAGCTGCTGGAGGCGGTGAAGGCCCTGGGCTACCCGGTGAAGCTGGATACCAACGGCAGCCATCCCCGGGCTCTGGTGGACCTGGTGGAGCGCAAGCTGGTGGACTATGTGGCTATGGATGTGAAAAACAGCCCGGAGCGCTACCCGGAGACGGTGGGCGTGCCGGGTCTGGACGTGGGTCCCATCCGGGAGAGCGTGGGCTTTTTGCTGGAGGGCCTGGTGGACTATGAGTTTCGCACCACGGTGGTGCAAGAGCTGCACGACGAAGACAGTTTTCGCGCCATTGGTCCCTGGCTTTCCGGGGCGAAGCGATACTTTTTGCAGTCCTTTGTAGACCGGGACACGGTAATTCAGGAGGGGCTGCACCCCTGGGACCGGGATCACCTGCAAGAATTCGCTGCGCTGGTGCGGCCCTGGGTGCCTTCCGTGGAGCTGCGGGGCGTGGATTAAGAAAAACAGGCGGTGATTTTCCGATGGAAAATCACCGCCTGTTTTTTAATTCGGCTTATTCTGTGGTGTCCGGGCAGTTTTCCGCCAGATCCAGAATGATGTCCACACACTTGTCGATCCCCAGCACGCTGGAGTCCAGGCACACGTGGTAGTTTTGAGACATGCCCCACTCCCGATCGGTGTAGTGCTTGTAGTTGATGCGGCGGCGGGCATCCTTGTCCTGCAGCCGCTTCTCCGGGGCCACCTCCGACTCGCCGTACAGCCGCACGATGCGGTGGGCACGGAAGTCCATGCTGGCGTGGATAAAGGTGTGCAGACAGTCGGTGCGGTCCTTCAGAATGTAGTCGGCGCAACGGCCAACAATGACGCAGGGACCCTTGTCTGCCAGGTCCCGAATGACGTTATGCTGGATGGTCCACAAAAAGTCGGCGGCGGTCATGCCGCCCATGACACCGGGGACGCCCCGGCCCAAAAAGGAGAACGCAAAATGGGTTTTGCCGGGGGCAAACTCCCCCTGCTCCTCAATGTACTTGGGGTCAAAGCCGCTCTCCAGAGCCACCTGTTTGACCAGTTCCTTGTCGTAGTAGGGGATGCCAAGGCGCTGGGCCACCGTCTTGCCGATGGTGCGTCCGCCGCTGCCAAACTCCCGACTGACGGTGATGATACTTTTCTTCATAACCGATTAACCTCCTTCGCCGGGCGGGAGACCGCCAACGATTTGACTATATTATACAACATCCAAACTGATTTTGCATGTATTTTTGCAGCGGCAGTCAAGAGAAAAAGCGGGTGGACAAAGGGCCTGAGGTGTGATAAGATACCGGCGACGAGTTTGTATCTGTCTCGTCCAAGCCCGAAGCGCGGAGGCGTGCGGAACACCGCGAAGCGCGGAGGACAGGCCCATAGGGGAGCTTGGAGCGGAGCGAAGGGCGCAAACCAAGACCGGCATGTGCCGGGCTGTTTGTGCCCTGAGACGAAGTGAAAGCGACCCGGCCATGGGCCCAGTCCGCAGCGTGACACCACGAAGCGCGGAGAACAGGCCCATAGGGGAGGGCCGTGTATCCAATTCGCAGCGTGATCACGCCATGCCTTGTTTCGGGTTCGTTCGGGGGGCAACAAAAATGCCCCGCCGTTCTCTAAATAATAAAATGGAGGTTTTTTTATGCGCAAATTTACCACCCGAGACCTGACTCTGGCCGCGATTGTGGCGGCGGTGTACGCGGTTCTCACCCTGACCCTGCCCATCCCCCAGTTCACCGGCATCCAGGTGCGCCTGTCTGAGGCCCTCACCGTGCTGCCCTTCCTGCTTCCTGCTACGGCGCCGGGACTGGTGATCGGCTGCTTCATTGCCAACCTGTTTTCCCCCTTCCCTCTGGATATCATTTTTGGCACTGCTGCAACCCTGCTTGCCTGTATTCTGACCCGGCACATGCCCAACCGCTATCTGGCTCCCCTGCCCCCCGTGATCTGCAATGCGGTCATCGTGGGTGCGGAGATCGCCTGGAGCGAGACGGGCTTTACGTCCGCCTTCTGGCCCGCCTTTGGGTTTAATGCCTTCACCGTGGGCTTTGGGGAACTGCTGGCCTGCTACATTCTGGGCAGCGTGCTGCTGGCAGCCCTGCCTCGGGTGTCCTTCTTCCGGGCGATGATCCCCCAGAACCGCCTGGAGCGCCTGGGGTTTGAGCAGAAGACCCCCAAGCTTTCTTGAAAGAAAGCTTGGCAAAGAACTTTGCGGGAAACTTCGTTTCCCTTCTGCGCCCGTAAGGAAAATTTTCGTGGGAGTGACATTCTGCGTCGCTCCCGCTTTTTTCTTGCCCAAAAAGCAACATCTGTCCCTTGCGTTTTGTTCATAAAAGAAACATAATTTATTCACACTTAAAATTTGATTTTCCTGGGAAATGGACTAAGATAAAGTAAATTCGTGATAACAGATCACGTTTCTTCCCCAAGGGGAGATCAGAAAGGATGGAGCTTTTATGCAGGAAGTGAAAAAACCTTCCAAGCGCCCCCTAGTTTTCTATTATCTCATCGGTATGCTCATTTTAATGGTACTGAACATGACGTTTTTCCCGTCCGTGCTGGAAAAACAGGTTCAGGAGGTGAGCTACTCCACCTTCATGTCCATGACCTATGAGGACAACATCGGTCTGGTGCAGATCGAGGGGGATGAGATCACCTTTACCGACAAGGCTCAGGAGAAGATCTACAAGACTACCGCCATCGACAGCGATACCGAGATGGTCCAGCGGGTCTATGAGCACGGCGGCGATATCAACCGCATCGATACTCAGCCCGGACTGCTCACCTCCATTCTGGTGGGGTGGGTGCTGCCCCTGGTGCCCTTCCTGCTCATTGGCTACTTTATCCGCAAGCGGATGCAGAAGAGCATGGGCGGCGCGGACGGCATGATGTTCGGTATGGGCGGCGGCTCAGGCGCCAAGGTATATGTCCCCTCCTCCAGCGGCATCCGCTTTGCCGACGTGGCCGGTGAGGACGAGGCCAAGGAGCTGCTCAGCGAAATCGTGGACTTCCTCCACGACCCCGCCAAGTACGCCGCCATCGGCGCCAAGCTGCCCAAGGGCGCGCTGCTGGTAGGCCCTCCGGGCACCGGCAAAACCCTGCTGGCCAAGGCTGTGGCCGGTGAGGCCAACGTCCCCTTTTTTTCCATCGCAGGCAGCGAATTTGTGGAGATGTTCGTAGGCCGGGGCGCCGCCAAGGTGCGTGACCTCTTTAAGCAGGCCAACGAGAAGGCCCCCTGTATCGTTTTTATCGACGAGATCGATACCATCGGCAAAAAGCGTGACGGTCAGCTGGCCGGCAACGACGAACGGGAGCAGACCCTCAACCAGCTGCTCACCGAGATGGACGGCTTTGACGGCTCCAAGGGCGTGGTGGTGCTGGCCGCCACCAACCGCCCCGACAGTCTGGACCCCGCTCTGCTGCGTCCCGGCCGCTTTGACCGGCGTATTCCCGTGGAGCTGCCCGACCTCCAGGGCCGCATTGAGATCCTGAAGGTCCACGCCCGGAAGATCCGTTTGGCAGAGGACGTGGACTTTGAACCTATCGCCAAGACTGCTGCCGGTGCCTCCGGCGCGGAGCTGGCCAATATCGTCAACGAGGCCGCCCTGCGGGCGGTACGGTCGGGACGGCAGTTTGCCACCCAGGAGGACCTGCAGGAGAGCGTGGAGGTGGTCATTGCGGGCTACCAGAAGAAGAGCCGGGTGCTCTCCGATGAGGAGAAAAAGATCGTAGCCTACCACGAGGTGGGCCACGCTCTGGTGGCCGCCCTGCAAAACCACTCCGCCCCGGTGCAGAAGATCACCATTATCCCCCGCACCTCCGGCGCCCTGGGCTATACCCTCCAGGTGGACGACGGCGACCACTTCCTTATGTCCAAGGATGAGCTGCTCAATAAGATTGCCACCTACACCGGCGGCCGGGCCGCGGAACAGCTGGTCTTCCACTCCATCACCACCGGAGCCTCCAACGACATTGAACAGGCCACCAAGCTGGCCCGGTCTATGATCTCCCGCTTCGGAATGAGCGAGGAGTTTGGCTTTGTGGCCTTTGAGACGGTGAGCAACCAGTACCTGGGCGGCGACGCCTCCCTGGCCTGCTCCCCCGAGACCCAGGCCCGTATCGACAAGAAGGTCACCCAGCTGGTGGATGAACAGTACCAGAAGGCCATGGAGCTGCTGAAGGAAAACGAGGGTAAGCTCCATGAGATTGCCGGGTACCTCTATGAGCATGAGACCATCACCGGACAGGAGTTTATGGACATTTTGAATCGGTAATATTTTGTTTCCCCCAGGGCTTGTCCCTGGGGGAGCTTTTGTTTAGGGAGAGGATGTTACTTTGCCCGCGGCGGCAAAGTAACCAAAGCGCCGCCGGGGGACGGCTCCGATGAGCGCTGCGCCTTTGCTTGCGCTCATAGTCACCTTTCCCCCGGCCCCCCCCATTTACGGGGGACGCCCTCCAGGGAGATGGGTTATGACCTCCCGGCGGACCTGAAACAAGCTCCGCAGTTCTTCTTGCCTCGGCCCACTGGGGCCTTCGAATTGAAAAATTGAAAGATGTGCGCTTGAAATAACACCGCCTACTCTGGCAGAACTGTGGTAGCTGGTCCGTTCGACCAGTGCCGCACCAAACAGGTAGGCAGGCACCAGGCGGTGTACATATAAAGTGACAATGCCTTCAAATTTTGATAGTAAAAGGGCCTAAGGCCCGGGAGTAGAATGGAGCACAGTCAAAACTTAGGCCGCCGGGGACTACGAAACAACCGAAGGGACACGCTCCCGTAGCCGGGGGGTCTGGGGGGCAGATGACTGTGAGCACCCGCTGCGCGAAGGTGCTCACCGGAATCAACCCCCAGCGATTCTTTGGTTCCTTTCTGATCGCTCAGAAAGGAACACCCGCCCCTCCGCCCCGCAGGGCAGAACCCTCTCCCCCAAAATCGACCCATTCCCCCTAAAAGATAATGTAAAGGTAAAAACTTTACAAGCAACCCATAAAAATTTGACCTCAAGCATTTTGGAGGTACCTATGCCAACCATTCAAGTATTAGACTCCCATGTGGCCGACCTGATTGCCGCCGGCGAGGTGGTGGAGCGGCCTGCCAGTGTAGCCAAGGAGCTGATGGAAAACGCCATTGACGCCGGGGCCTCCAAGGTGACGGTGGAAATTTCCCACGGCGGGCTTACCTTTCTGCGGGTGACCGACGACGGCAAAGGCATCCCCGCCGGGGAGCTGAAAACCGCATTTCTCCGCCACGCCACCAGCAAGCTGCGCACCGCCTACGACCTGGAGGCCATCGGCACCCTGGGATTCCGGGGCGAGGCTCTGGCGGCCATCTCGGCGGTGTCCCGGGTGGAGGTAATGACCCGCACTGCCGACGCTCCCCTGGGTGCCTCCCTTTCCCTGGAGGGGGGCGTGCCCGGCGAGATCGAGGAGGCAGGATGCCCTCTGGGTACCACCATGGTAGTGCGGGACCTGTTTTACAACACCCCCGCCCGGCTCAAGTTCATGAAGAAGGACTCCGCCGAGGGGGCCGCCGTCTTTGCGGTGGTCCAGCGGGTGGCCCTGTCCCATCCGGAGGTGAGCGTCAAGTTCATCCGGGACGGCAAGCAGGAACTGCTTACCCCCGGAGACGGCGCCCTCCAGAGCGCGGTGTACGCCGTACTGGGCCGGGAGCTGGCCCTGGGCTTCCGGGAGGTGAAGAGCGGCGGCGACGGGATCAAAGTGACCGGTTTTGTCTCTCAGCCCGCCTGTTGCCGGGCCAGCCGGAACTGGCAGTTCTTCTTTGTCAACGGGCGGCAGGTAAAGTCCCGCCTGCTCATGGCCGCGCTGGAGCAGGCCTACCAAAACCAGAAGATGGTAGGAAAATTCCCCGCCTGCGTCCTCCACGTGGAGGTAAAGCTGAGCCAGGTGGACGTGAACGTCCACCCCGCCAAGACAGAAGTGAAATTCGGCAGCGAGCGGGAGGTGTTCAACGCCGTATATCACGCCGTCCTCTCCGTCCTGGAGGGGGACCGCAGCCACCCCCAGGCCACCTTCTCCCCTGCCCAGCCTAAGCAGACGCCCGGCCAGACTACCATGCCCGAACTGTCCGCCCAGACCTACCGCCAGCTCACCGTGGCTGACGTGGCCGCGCCCCGCTTTACCCCCAAACCCCGTCCCACTTGGACGCCTCCTCCCGCCGCCGCGCCCCGGCCCTCTGTCCCGAAAAAGGCCCCCTATGTGGAAAGCGGTGTGGAAAACTTGGTGGAGAAAGTGGACAACTCCGTACACCCTGTGGAAAACTTGGTGGACAAAGTGGATAAGATTCCGCAGGAAACCTTATTAACCTCTAAAAAGCTGGAGAAACACGCACAAGTTATCCCTTCTGAACCTCAGCCCCAGCCCATCCCAGAGCCGGTGGCCGCACCGGAACCGAAGGACGAGCCGGTGGAAAAACCTGTGCACATGCCGGAGCCGGAGATAGAGGCTGAGCCTGTCCCTGAGGTGGAGCCCTGGCGCTTGGCCGGGGAGGTGCTGAACACCTATATCATTGTGGAGCAGGGAGACAAGATCCTGCTCATCGACAAGCACGCCGCCCACGAGCGGATGAATTTTGACCGCATGAAGGCCCAGGGGTACCAGGCCATGGCCCAGACCCTGCTCAGCCCCGCCATCTGCCGTCTGGCCCCGGAGGAGCAGGCGGTGCTGCTGAGCAATCTGCCCCTGTTGGAGGAGTTTGGCTTCCAGGTGGACGACTTCGGCGGCGGCGCCCTGGCGGTGCGGGAGGCTCCGGACTATCTGGACGTGGAGGACATCCCCGATACCCTCTCCCAGCTGGCCCAGAAGCTGCTTACCACCGGACACGCCGATCCTGCAGCAGCCCGGGACGAGCTGCTGCACACCATGGCCTGCAAGGCGGCCATCAAAGGCGGCTGGAAGACCAGTCCTCAGGAGCTGGAGCGGGTGGCTCAGGCAGTGATGGATGGAAGTGTCAAATACTGCCCTCACGGGCGGCCGGTGGCGATTGAGCTGACACGGAAAGAGCTGGAGAAGCAGTTCAAGCGGGCTTAACCTACTTTTCTTACAAGAAAAGTAGGCAAAAGAACTTTGTGGGAAACTTCGTTTCCCTTCTGCGCCTGTAAAAGAGATTGCGTCGGAAAAGCGGCTTTTGGCCGCTGGAGGGACGAATGTTACTTTGCCCGCGGCGGCAAAGTAACCAAACCGCCGCCGGGGGACGGCTCCGAGGAGCGCCTACGCGGAGCGGGCGCTCCAAGTCGCCTTTTCCCCGGACCCCTTGTTATGAGGGAGGGTCCCTTTGGGCTTTTGGATATCCCCGGCGGGCAAAATCAAGACCTGTTTCCGTCTTATTCTCGGCCCACTGGGGCCTACTAATCTGAAATTTACAGGCGGGCAATTCTAACGCACACCGCCTGGTGCATCCCTACCCGTTGCGTGCGGCGGTGGTCGGGCGGACTGACTGCCACGGTTATGCCCAGCTAGGCGGTGCTATTTCAACGGCATATCTTTCAAATTTTTAATTTGTAGGCCCCAGTGGGCCGAGGCAAGAAGGATGCAAGATCTTGTGTTCGGAGCCGCCGGACGCAAATGCCAAATCCTCAGGAGGGCGTCCCCCGTAATGGGGGTCTGGGGGTGGGGCGACTGTGAACGCCCGCGTTCCGCGAGGCGTTCACCGGAGACATACCCCCAGGGCATTTTTGGTTCCTTTTTGGGCAAACAAAAAGGAACCTGCCCCGCAGGGCGGAACCCTCCTCCCCTGACAACATAAGAAAGGAGCCCTGTTATGAGCTGGAACGCCGCACTATACTACTACCACCTCTCCCGGGGTGGGGACTACTTCGGCCTGCCCAAAGAGGGGTGGGAGAGCTCGGCCCACGCCGCCTTGGTGCTTCCCCGGGAGAAGGGCCCAATCCACATTTCGCCCTGGCTGGACAACTATGGCCGCTACGGGGTAAGCTGGAAAGTGGCAGTCACCTGCCAGGTGGAGCTCCAGGCGCCCTATACCTTGAAAATCACCGGCGGCGGCGCGGTGCGCCGGGGGCTCAATACCGTGTTGGATGGGTTGGAGCAGGGCTATAAGATGCTGGGCGGCAAGGGAGAGCTCACCCCGGATTTCGGAGCGCCGGAGCTGGCAGCCCAACGGGGACTAAAATCGGATAACGCCCAGTTTACCCGGTGGGTGCTCCAGAGTGCGGAGCTGCGGCAGGGCTTGAAAAAGTTGGAGAAGGCTTCGGTTCGGGTGGAGCCCCTGCTTCCTGACAGTACCCAGCATATGGTCTGTGTCCTGACGGATATGGACAGCTTTGATGTGGACGATGTCATGCTGGAAGACTGGAAGCGGAAGAGCGCTTATGAGGAGACCGGCGTGTTTGAGCGGCTGGACGCCCTAGTGGAGCTGCTGGAGACCGCCCGGAACGCAGTGACCGCCTGGCCCATGCCCCAGACCTTGAGGGGCCCAAATAGACCATTGACCGGGGGAGTATAATAGAGGTAAACTCCCACACAAGAGAGGACACCGCCCCGCAGGGCGGAATCCCAGAGGCGAAACGCAGTTTCGTAGAAAGCTTTTTTGCCTACTTTTTTCTCGAAAAAAGTAGGGCTAAGCTTTCTTTCAAGAAAAAGGAAAAGAGGTGAACCCCCATGCCCCCTAAAATCTTAGTGATCGTCGGCCCCACAGCCTCGGGCAAGACCCGCATGGCGGTGGAGCTGGCCCAGCGCCACAACGGCGAGGTGATCTCCGCCGACTCCATGCAGATCTACCGCACCATGGACATCGGCACCGCCAAGCCCACCCAAGAGGAGATGGGGGGCATCCCCCACCACATGATCGACGTGGCCGACCCGGAGGAGGACTTCTCCGTGGCCCGGTACGTAGAGATGGCCGCCCGGTGTGTGGACGATGTGCTGGCGCGGGGCAAGCTGCCCATCGTAGCCGGTGGAACAGGGCTGTACATCGACTCCCTGCTGTCCGGGCGCACCTTTGCCCCCTTCTCCCCCGACAGCGCCCTGCGGGGCGAGCTGGAGCGGGAGCTGGCGGAAAAGGGCGGGCAGGCCATGCTGGAAGCCCTGGGCCAGGTAGACCCGGAGGCGGCACAGCGGCTCCACCCCAACGACCACAAGCGCATTATCCGCGCCCTGGAGGTCTACCGCTCCACCGGCAAGACCATCACCCAGCACAACCGGGAGACTCAAGCTATCCCGCCCCGGTATAACGCCCTGACCATCGGCCTGGCCTTCCAGGACCGGCAGGCCATGTGGCGGCGCATCGACCAGCGTGTAGACGAGATGGTGGCGGCGGGCCTGGAGGACGAGGTGCGCCGGCTGCTCACCAGCGGCATCTCCCCAAAATGCACCGCTATGCAGGCCATCGGCTACAAGGAGTTTACCCAGGCCCTGTCCGGGGAGATGACCTGGCAGGAGGCCGCCGACGTGGTAAAGCTGCGCTCCCGCCAGTATGCCAAGCGGCAGCTCACCTGGTTTGGACGCAACCCCAACACCCGCTGGGTGCGGTGGGACGATCCCCCGGAATTTGAGCAGGGGCGGCGGGCTTCGACAGAATATATGGAAGAATTTGGTATATCATAGGGGCACTCAGGCCGGGACTCCGGCCATAGAAAAAGGAGTGCTACATATGCAGAAAACAAATAATCTTCAGGAGATCTTTCTCACCCAGGTCCGCCGGGAGCGCCGGAATGTCACGGTTTTTTTGATGAATGGCTATCAGATGCGGGGCTATGTCACCGGGTTTGATGCCTTTACGGTAGTCTTGAGCAGCGACGGCAAACAAATGGTCATTTACAAGCACGCCATTTCCACCATTGTACCTGAGCGGCCCATTCCCCTTACCTCTCCCCAGGAGACCTGATCTCCTCCGGAGATCGATCCAGCCCCCTGCCAGCGGGCAGAAAGAGAGAACGCTATGAAACAAGGACGACCCCTTATCACCTTTGTCATCGCCCTGTTTGCCGGGGCGCTGGTCCTGTATTTTCTGGTCAGCTTGTGGAAGACCTTTCAGGACCCCTTTACCACCACCTATACTTACAGCTACACCCTCAACGACAGCATCCAGACCGAGGGCCTCATTATTCGGGATGAGCAGGTTCTCTCCGGCAGCGGCGGCATTGTGGATGTGACCCGGGGCGAGGGCGAAAAGGTGGGCGTCAACCAGACGGTGGCTCTCATCTACCGGGACGACCAGGCCCGCCAGAGCCAGGAGCAGCAGGAGGCCCTGCGCCTGGAGATCACCCAGCTGCAATATGCCCTGGGCCAGGGAGAGGATGTAAGCTCCGCGGCCAAGCTCAACGACGATATTTTAAACGCCATGGTGTCGCTGCGGACGGCCAGCGCCCAGCAGGACTTCAGCGACCTGGAGGACCAGGTGCTGGAGGTCAAGGGCAAGGTGCTGCGCCGGGAGTACACTTACAGCGACGAGCTGAGCGCCGAATCTCTCACCACCCGGCTTCAGGAGCTGGAGACCCAGTATCAGACCTTGCGCAATCAAAGCTACTCCGCCATCACTCAGGTCACCGCGCCCACGTCGGGCACCTTCTCCACCCTGGTGGACGGGTATGAGGGGCTCATCAATTCGGAGAGCGCCGGGAACCTTACCCCCCAGGCCCTGCAGGACCTGCTGAATCAGAACCCCGCCGGCGACAGTGCCGCTGTGGGCAAGCTCATCTCCTCCGACAAGTGGTACTTTGCCGCCGTGGTCACCCAGGAGGAGGGCGAGCGGCTGGAGGAGTTCCGAATGCGTGCTCTGGGTGATAAGACCGGGAATACGAAACTGATCCTCCGCTTTGCCGGAGATTTTACCCAGGATATCTCCATGACAGTGGAGAAGGTGAACCAGGACGGCCAGGGCCAGGCGGTGGTCCTTCTCTCCAGCGACCGCTATCTGGAGCAGACCACCCTGCTGCGCCGGGAGACGGCGGAGCTCATCTTCAACAGCCGAACCGGCCTGCGGGTGCCCAAGAGCGCTCTGCGCATGGTCACCACCACCTCCACTGACGAGGAGACCGGTGAGACCACTGAGACCGACACCCTGGGGGTCTATGTGGTCACCGCCGGACGGGCGGAGTTCAAGCCTGTGACCATCCTCACCGAGGGGGACGATTTCTATGTAGTCCAGTCGGTGCGGGAGGACAAGAAAGCTCTGCGGGCAGGGGACGAGGTCATCGTCCAGGCCACAGGACTGTACGACGGACAGCTGCTGCTGTATTGATGGAACCAGCCCGCCCCATGGGGCGGAAGGACAAAAGAAAGAAGGAAACAAAGATGTCCATTCAGGAGCATGTGAACGCAGTACGGGAAAAGATGGCGGCGGCTGCCAAGGCCGCCGGACGGGATCCCGGGGAGATCACCCTGTGCGCTGCCACCAAGGTGCAGACCGACGACACCATCCGGGAAGCCATTGCCGCGGGAATCACGGTATGCGGCGAGAACCGGGTGCAGGAGCTCACCGCCCACCTGGAGGCCAACGCCTATGAGGGCGCCCAGGTGCACTTTATCGGCCACCTGCAGACCAACAAGGTGAACAAGGTGGTGGGCAAGGTGGACCTCATCCACTCGGTGGACTCGGAGCGGCTGCTGCGGGCCATTGACCGCCAGGCGGACAAGCTGGGTCTGGTGCAGGACGTGCTGCTGGAGGTAAATGTTGCCGGGGAGCTGAGCAAAGGGGGCTGTACCCCCGATGAGGCCTGGGAGCTGGCCCAGCTGGCTCAGTCCTTGGAGCACGTGCGTCTGCGGGGTCTGATGGCGATTCCGCCCATCGCCCAGAAGCCCGGAGACAATACTCCTTATTTTTCCATTACGAAGAAGCTTTATGTTGACATAAAGGAAAAAATAGCCCATAATCAAGATGATATGGATTGCCTGTCCATGGGGATGAGCGGCGATTATGAGGACGCCATTGCCCAGGGCGCCACGCTGGTGCGGGTGGGTACGGCCCTGTTCGGGCCTCGGCCCCCCATGGCAAAACAATAACGCAGAGATATATTCCAGAGAAAAGAGGGTTACTACCATGGGATTTTTAGACGAGTTCAAGCGCCTGGCCCACCCCTATGAGGATGAGGAAGAGGACGAGTTTGACGAAGATTTTGATGCGTCTCCCCGTCCCGTGGAGCGCCGGGAGCGTCCCGCCCGCAGCGAGCAGAGCTATGCGCCCATCGACGAGCTGGAAGCCCGCCGCAGCAACAAGGTGGTCAACATCCGGGCGGCCACGCAGCTGCAGGTGGTGCTGGTAAAGCCCGAGCGCTTTGAGAATGCCAGTGAGATCGCCGACCACCTGCGGGAGAAGCGCACGGTGGTGCTCAACCTGGAGTCCACCAACAAGGATATCGCCCGCCGCCTGCTGGATTTCCTCTCCGGTGTGGCCTATGCCAATGAGGGCAAAATCAAAAAGGTGGCCATCTCTACTTATATTATTACGCCCTACAACGTGGATATTTTAGGCGATCTGATTGACGAACTGGAGAACAACGGGCTGTATTTCTGAACTGCTCTTCAGGACAGGAAAATGTCCGGGTTGTCCCGCCGGGAGTCCGGCGTTTCAAGCGTTTTGGCACCGCCAAAACACGGATGCCGGGCGAATCCACATTGCCCGGCAGATGCCAAAGAGGGGGTTCCCGCCCGATGCGGAGCATCGGGTGGGGAAGACATGAACAAATCGGGGGAATGACGTTATGCTGACACCACAGGAAGTTTCCGAGCACGCCTTTGCCAAGGCGTCCTTCGGCGGCTATAACATGGCGATGGTGGATGAATTTCTGGACGTACTGACGGCGGACTACACCACGCTCTATAAGGAAAACGCCACCCTCAAGGCCAAGATGAAGGTACTGGTGGACAAGGTGGAGGAGTACCGCTCCACCGAGGAGGCCATGCGCAAGGCCCTGCTTACCGCCCAGAAGATGGCCGACGAGCTGGTGGCCCAGGCGGAGGCCAAGAAGGCCGAGCTGCTGAAGAACGCGGAGACGGAGGCCAAGGCCCGTATTGCGGAGCTGCAGCAGGACATCCGCAGCGAGCAGATGCGCCTCACCGCCGCCCAGAACGCCACCGCCGCCTATGTGGGCAAGCTCAAGGAGCTCTATCAGCACGAGATGGACTACCTCAACGGACTGTCCAAGCTCTCCGCCCCGGCGGAGCCTGTGGTGGACCAGGTTGCCTCTGCCGCCCAGGACATCTCCCAGAGCGTGGAGAAGCTGGTGGCCGGTGAGGCGCCGGAGGAGGACGCGGAGGACACGGTGGATCTCGGCGGCGGCGCCAAGGAGAAGGACGGCGGCCTGTATGCCGAGCTGCTGGAGCTGAGCCGCTCCCACAGTCCGGAGGAGGCTGACGAGCCCACCGAGCCCACCCGCCGCATCGATTTTGACCACCTCCAGTTCGGCAAGGACTATGAAATCAAGTAAACCCCCTTGACAGAAGGGCATTTAACGGGTAAGATACTCGGAGACACGTTGTTTCGTGTCTCCGAGTATCTTTTATTTCGCAAAACGCCGAGAAGAGGACGAGTACCGTACCCGCCCCTGCGCAGAGAGCCGCCGTTTTGGTGCAAGGCGGACAGGGAAGGGCTGGGAAGATCACCTCCGAGCGTCCCGCCGAATCCCCCCTGGGGCAGTAAGCGGGAACGGCTGGCCCCGTTACCGGCCTTCGAGGGGCCGCGGCACGCCGCGGCAATGAGAGTGGTACCGCAGAGGTTTGCGCCTTTGTCTCTTACAGGAGACAAAGGCGCGTTTTGTTTTTGCCAATTTCGGCAAGGGCGCACGCCTTTACACCAACCTGTTTTTATATCAAAGATAAAGGAGAACTGACCCATGGACTACAACCAGACCGTCCACCTGCCCCAGACCGACTTCCCCATGCGGGCGGGCCTGCCCAAGCGGGAGCCGGAGATGCTCCAGGAGATGTATGACCACGACCTCTACCACAAGATGGTGAAGCGCAACGAGGGCAAGCCCACCTTTGTCCTCCACGACGGCCCCCCCTACGCCAACGGCAACATCCACATCGGCACCGCCCTGAACAAGATCCTCAAGGATATGATTGTCAAGCACCGCAACATGACCGGCTGGTGCGCTCCCTATGTGCCCGGCTGGGACACCCACGGCCTGCCCATCGAGTCCGCCGTTCTGAAGGACAAGAAGGTAAAGCGGGACGAGATGACCACCGCCCAGTTCCGCACCAAGTGCCGGGAGTACGCCGAGAGCTACATCGAGAAGATGACCGGCCAGTTCCAGCGCCTGGGCGTGCTGGGGGAGTGGGAGAACCCCTATATCACCCTGCTGCCCGAGTTTGAGGCCAAGCAGATCGAGGTCTTTGGCAAGATGGCGGAGAAGGGCCTCATCTACAAGGGCATGAAGCCGGTGTACTGGTGCCCCTTTGACCAGACCGCCCTGGCCGAGGCCGAGATTGAGTACGCCGACGATCCCTGCACCACCATCTTCGTCAAGTTCCCCGTGGCCGACGACAAGGGCAAGCTGGGCCAGTATGCCGACCTGTCCCGCACCTACTTCGTGATCTGGACCACCACCCCCTGGACGATCCCCGGCAACTACGCCATCTGCCTCAACGCGGAGTTCGACTACGTGCTCCTCCAGGTGCCCTCCGGCGATGTATACGTGCTGGCCCAGGATCTGGCCGAGAGCGTGTGCAAGGCCGCGGGCATTGACTACGCTGCCTGCACCGTGCTGGCCACCCTCAAGGGCAGCGCGTTCGAGCTGATGCGCGCCAAGCACCCCCTGTTCGACCGGGAGAGCGTCATCCTCAACGGCGAGCACGTCACCCTGGACGCCGGCTCCGGCTGCGTCCACACCGCCCCCGGCTTCGGCGCGGAGGACTTCCAGATTTGCCAGCAGTACGACAAGGCCGGCCTGACCCACATCGGCGTGCCCGTGCCCGTCAACGCCAAGGGCGTCATGACCGACGAGCGCTACAACGGCCAGTTCTACGCCAAGGGCAACGACATGGTGGTGGCCGATCTGGAGGCCGAGGGCTTCCTGGTGGCCAAGGAGAACATCACCCACTCCTACCCCCACTGCTGGCGGTGCAAGCACCCCATCATCTACCGGGCCACCGAGCAGTGGTTCTGCTCCGTGGACGCCATTAAGGACGCGGCGGTAAAGGCCTGCGACTCCATCCAGTGGAAGCCCGAGTGGGGCAAGGAGCGCATGACCTCCATGATCACCGAGCGCAACGACTGGTGCATCAGCCGCCAGCGCGTCTGGGGCGTGCCCATCCCCATCTTCTACTGCGAGGACTGCGGGGCCGATATCGTCACCCCCGAGACCATCGCCCACGTGGCCGGGCTGTTCCGTGAGCACGGCTCCAACGTCTGGTTTGACCGGGAGGCCGCCGAGCTGCTGCCCCAGGGCTTCGTCTGCCCCAAGTGCGGCAAGGCCCACTTCACCAAAGAGACCGACATCATGGACGTGTGGTTCGACTCCGGCTCCACCTGGGCCGCCGTGGCGGCCGAGCGCCCCTACCTCAAGTACCCCGCCGACCTCTACCTGGAGGGCGGCGACCAGTACCGCGGCTGGTTCCAGTCGAGCATGCTCACCTCCATCGCCGTGAACGGTGTGGCCCCCTACAAGCAGATCGCCACCCACGGCTGGACGGTGGACGGCGAGGGCAAGGCCATGCACAAGTCCCTGGGCAACGCCGTCTCCCCCGACGAGGTCATCAAGGACTACGGCGCAGACATGCTCCGCCTGTGGGTGGCCTCCGCCGACTACACCCAGGACATGCGCATCTCCAAGGACATCATGAAGCAGCTCTCCCAGGCCTATCTGAAAATCCGCAACACCGCCCGCTACATGCTGGGCAACCTGTGCGACTTCGAGCCCGACCGGGATCTGGTGCCGGCGGAAAACCTGATGGAGCTGGACCGCTACGCCCTGCACACCTTCAACGAGCTGGCCAAGACCGCCCGCGCCGCCTACGACCGCTATGAGTTCCACGCCGTCTACCGCGCCGTCTACAACTTCTGCGTGGTGGACATGTCCAACTTCTACCTGGACATCATCAAGGACCGGCTCTACTGCGGCGCCGAGGCCGAGCGCCGCTCCGCCCAGACCGCCCTGTACCACATCCTGGACGGCATGACCCGGCTCATCGCCCCCATCCTGGCCTTCACCTCCGACGAGATCTGGCACGCCATGAAGCACGCCCAGGGCGTAAACGCCGAAAGCGTCCTGTTCAACGACATGCCCGGCGACAACGCCGCCTTTGCCCTGGACGCGGCCGCCCGGGAGCGCTGGGCGAAGCTGGTCAGCCTCCGCGACGCGGTGAACAAGGCCCTGGAGAATGCCCGTAACGCCGGCGTGTTCAAGAAGGCCCAGGACACCGACGTGACCCTCTCCGTGTCCGAGTCCGACGCCGCCTTCCTGGCCGGGGTGGATCTGGCCTCCCTGTGCATCGTCTCCAAGGTCACCGTCACCACCGGGGCCGTGGAGGGGGAGAAGAGCGAGGACTGCCTCATCCCCTGCACCATCGCCGTCGCCCTGGACGAGTCCCCCAAGTGCCCCCGCTGCTGGAACCACAGCGAGCACATCGGCGCCGACGGCCACCACAACCAGCTGTGCGACCGCTGCGCCGCCGTGGTGGGTGAGTA